>JABAOC010005404.1_pt4 | contig 32297 bp, 35 predicted proteins | sample 7062161 | NCBI WGS metagenome assembly JABAOC01 (sample SAMN14538625, study PRJNA623070) | marine sediment metagenome | biome: marine biome [ENVO:00000428]; feature: marine pelagic biome [ENVO:01000023]; material: deep marine sediment [ENVO:00002113] | place: India: Gulf of Khambhat ... | reverse complement strand
CAAGCGACCGGCGCTATAATTATCCCTTCATCACCTGCGTCAACTGTGGCCCTCGCTTCACTATCATCGAGAAGCTTCCCTACGACCGCCCCCGAACTTCAATGAAGGCTTTCCCGCTCTGCGCCGATTGTCTCCACGAGTATCAGAACCCCCCAGACCGACGATACCACGCAGAACCAACGTGTTGCTCCATCTGCGGTCCCCGGATGAAGCTCTACGATGCAGAGGGTAATCCCATTGATGTGCCCGAACCGCTGCGTGAGGTAGCGCGTCTGCTTGATGGGGGTAGCATAGTCGCCATCAAGGGAATAGGAGGAATTCACATAGCATCTAAAACGACCGAGGATGGGGCACTCGCACGCATGCGGAGGGCATTCAACCGCTTTCAGCAACCATTTGCGGTAATGTCCAGAGATATTAAGACAATCCGAACTTTTGCGGAGGTCGGTAAAGCCGAACTTGAATTGCTTACATCCTTCCGACGGCCGATAGTTGTGCTCCAACGCTCTAGCGATTACGTGCTTTCAGAGCTCGTGGCACCAGATTTGGATTCGGTTGGCGTGATGCTTCCTTACTCGGGAATTCATCACCTCATTCTGAACTACGGCAAGGATCCTGCCTACGTCATGACGAGCGCAAATGTCGCTGGGTTACCGATGATGATAGATAACAATGAAGCCTTCAGGAAGCTGCGCGGGGGCGTCGATTACTTCCTACTTCATGATCGGCTAATCGTCAACCGATGTGATGACTCGGTAATCAAGGTGATCGATGGAAAGCCAGCATTTTTGAGGCGTTCGCGAGGTTACGTGCCGGAGCCCTTGAAGCTCACTTTCACGAGTGATAGAAAAGTGCTCGCAGTGGGAGCGGAGCTCAACGTGACTTGCTCGGTTCTGACGGGCGACCGGTGCTTCCCCAGTCAACATATAGGCGACACCACAAAAGTGGAAACTCTCAAATACATGCAATCAGCTGTTGATCGGCTTATGCGCCTGTTAAAATTGGACTCAGTTGACATAGTTGTCCACGATTTACACCCCAACTATACAACAACAAAGATTGCACCGCGGATGGCAAAGAAGCTCGGAGCAAAAACCCTTTCTGTTCAACATCATCACGCTCACCTTGTCGCCCTGATGGCAGAATGTGGTCTGAGCGAGTTTGTCGGCATCGCCATCGATGGTGTTGGATATGGTCCAGATGGCACGATATGGGGTGGCGAAGTCATGTTGGCCGACCTTAACTCGTTTAAACGTGTGGGCGGGCTAATGAGCCAGCGTATGCCGGGGGGTGACTTGGCAGCGATATTTCCAGCGCGCATGGTTGCAGGCATCCTCTGGCCGCACATCGAGCGTGAGGAGCTTGAGCGGGTTCTGGACGAGTTCTGCGCGAGTAGCTTCAGACGCGGGAAGCAAGAGAGAGATATAGTTATTCGCCAACTCGAGCGCGATTTGAACGTGTTTCAAACGAGTAGTTGCGGCAGAGTACTCGATGCCATCGCCTGCCTGCTCGGGATTTGCAACGAACGAACCTACGAGGGCGAGCCAGCGATTAAACTCGAGGCGGCAGCAAACAAGGGGGAAGCAGGTGAAGCAAGGCTAGAACCCGTGATCGAAAAGGTCGACGGGATGGTGGTCGTCAACACATCTCGGTTGCTTGTGGACGTACTCGATGCCATTCGAGCACGAGTTTCCCGCAGACACATCGCGGCTGCGGCCCAACGAACTATCGCTCGGGGGTTGGCGTCAGTCGCTATCGAAGCAGCTTCCTCTAAAGGGATTGAAGTCGTTGGGGGGTCAGGTGGGGTGTTCTACAATAGAGCGATCACCACAGCAGTGCGCAAGGAAGTCGAGAAAGCGGGGTTGAGATTTGTTCAACACGAGCTTCTGCCTTCGGGTGATGGTGGTATCTCTGTCGGGCAGGCAATCGTCGCAGTAAAACAGCTATAAAAGTTCATACACCTATGGCCCAGAAGACCACTAAAATAGAATTGTAAGCGTTGTGAGTTATAATCGCTCCAGCCAGTCCGCTTACCAGATAGCAGATCCCGAGCAGGAGCCCCGCCCCGACCAAAGGTATCGCGAACGCGGGATAAGTACCGGGATTTGAGAGGTGGAACGCGGCGAAGATGAAGGCCGAGACCAGCACCCCGATCCATTTTGAGCGAGTCCGCCGTGCTACTTCCTCGAGTAGAATCCCCCTGAATATCCACTCCTCGAAGATCGGCAGCACATTGACTACAATGAGTAACAGTAACGGATACTGCTCTTGGAGCACTATGAAGGGATATTCCTCCATCGAGTACAGCTCCAATCCCGCTCCATGAAGGATATTCCCTACTATGGTCGCCACGATGAGCGCTGCAGCGGTAAATGCAAGTGCAATTGAGATAAGCCTAATCGACTCCCGCTTTCGCATTCGACGCGTGATGGGTAGCCAATAACGTGGACGTATTCGCTCGAGGTAGGAGGGCCTCAACACAACGAGCTTACCGACTATGAGACCAAGCAAGACGCCGGCCAGGAGGATTCTAACGAGGTCGAGCCATAGCAACAGATCACGGAACATACTTTTTAGAGAGCTTCTCGTATCGCCGATTTATGGCTGTACTCACCTTTATCGTCCAAGTGGGTTTGTTTTCCCGCTGTCGGCGCTCGACCTTTCCCTCCTCAGCCAATCTGAAGAGATCGACCCGTAGGTGGGCGATGTCGATCCCAGTTTTTTGAGAAAGCTCTTCGATGGTGAGCGCGACTCCGGCCTCTCTTAACGCCGTGAGAATTTCATCCTTTCGCAAGTTTTCACCTCTCCTTCAACTTTTCGAGTACTTCAAGGATAGATTTGATACGATCGAGCAGCTCTAAGGTCTTGACGTGGTCAGTTTCCTTTTCGAGCTGAGTGGCAAGCGTATTTAGCTTGGCACGTAGGATATCTTCAACTTTCTCGATGGGGACAGCTTTGGGCTTAGCTTCAGCTTTCGGGGCTTCGGTTTTTTCGCCACAAACAGGGCAGACGACTTTCCCCTTAAACTCGAAGAGGGCCCCCTTGCAGGTGCCGCAGTGCACCGAAAGCATTTTCCCCCCGCCGAGGAGCATTTCCGTCATTTTAGCTATCCTTTCGTCCTGCATTTGACCCCAAACTCTTTATGAGGCCCCTTCCTTAAAATTAAGTGGATTGGATATGCGAACGGGTGATAACCGTGTCCTCGGATGTCAAGCTAAGGCAAGTAGCGGAAATCATGGCGCGCGTGGCGGAGGACACTTCAGTCCCTCGTAATATTCGAAGAGCTGCTAATGAAGCTAAAAATGCCCTGTTGAAAAAGGAGGGCGATTCAGTGCTCAAAGCTTCTTCTGCGACGATGATACTTGACGAGATAAGCAATGACCCCAATATGCCCATCCACACCCGAACGACGATATGGAGCGCCCTCAGCGTTTTGGAAACAATCCGCGAGTGAGGTAAATCATTCTTGCGACACTCTCGACAGCCTCTGCCACGAGAAATGCCTTATGTGGCGTATGCTTAATGGTTATTAGCCCGTGCTTTTTCACGATGAGCTTCTGTGCTGTCGGAAACCGTTATAGCCTTAGGGGTTTCTTAATTTTTGGTTAAAATCTAGGTGATTGCATGGAATTGGATCTGAAATCTTTCGTTCAGACCCTCAGGAAAAAAGATACAAAAAAGGCTAAGGAATGGCTCGAGCAAATCAGGAGCAGAGTTGACTTCAATGATGAGTTCGTGCGAGGCTATTTGCTGGCGCTGCAGGGCATGATTGCGGCCCTCGAGGCCGGAGGAGAGCTATCAGTGATTAACCGCGTGGTGAATGGAGGATACAAACAGGAACAAGTTGTAGAACTCGTCAAAAGCGTGCAGGAGAGGCTCGCACCGAAGTTTAGACCCAAGGATGAAAAGGGGTTCGACACTGCGTTGGTTGAGGTGCTTCAGGAATTCTCTGGAGAAAATGTCTAATTATATACCTGTTTTTAAGTTTCTGTTTAATTTTTATCTTGAAGATTTTTGAGGAGTTCATGCATCGTGCGCTGGGTTTCTCGCATCCTACCCCAATTAAGCATAGATTTCAATTTAGCCTACAGTTTTAGTCTTAGCCCAGCAAATCCTTTATACACTTTCGGCGAGGGTATACCGTCGGAGGTTGCGCGATGCTACATTTCATAGGATTCATTCTGCTCGCCCTAGGCGCGGTGATGTTGGTGCCGGCTCCAGTGGCGTTTCTAGCCAACGAAACCTATTTGCTACCATATTTCGTAGTCCCAGCAGTCATCGTCTTCGTGATAGGGTTTTTCCTAAGGCGGCGTTTTCAACCTGTGGATATAACTTTAGGCAAGGCAATGGTGCTTGTCGCCCTTGGTTGGATCATCTTCTCGGCATTCGGCTCGATACCCTACATCTTAGGCAACTACATGCCAGTCGAGGACGCTTACTTTGAGAGCATGTCTGGTTTCACAGCTACGGGGCTAACAATGATTTCTAATGTTGAAGCAGTTCCACCCACCATCCTTTTCTGGCGCAGTCTAACTGAGTGGGTGGGCGGTATGGGTGTGATCGTTCTCTTCTTAGCAGCCCTCATCGGCGCGGGGAAAGCAGCTCGGAAGATATATGTTGCTGAGGCGCGAGCCGATCGCATCGAGCCAAGTATTCGAGAAACTGCTCGTTCCTTATGGAAGATATACGTATTACTTACTCTTCTGGGAATTGTTGGGTTATACTTCGCAGGGGCACCCAACATGTCGCTGTTTGAAGCAGTTAACCACTCAATGACGGGGATTGCCACTGGCGGATTCAGCGTGCGCAACGTGAGTTTCGCTGGGTATGGCATCCCAGTGCTTGCAGTTACAATTTTGATAATGATGGCGGGCGCGACTAGTTTCGCGATTCACCGAAGGGTCATGACCGGGCACTGGCGAGAACTTTTCCAAAACATCGAGGTTCGGCTGATGCTCGTACTGATAGCGCTGGCTACGCTTTTGCTTGTGTGGAGCGTGGGGTTGCGGGACGCGCTATTTCAATCCTCCTCCGCTTTGACGGGGACAGGTTTCTCCACGGCCACCCTCGCAACGTGGGGAGATCCCCAAAAGGGACTGCTCACAATTCTCATGGTTGTAGGTGGCGGGTATGGCTCAACCTCGAGTGCGATCAAGCTCATCCGAACCGTGATCATCGTTAGGGCGGTCCACTGGATGATTAAGCGAAGTTTTCTTCCCGAGCGGGCGGTTGTGCCGATGAAAATATCTGGTAGGATTTACAGCGAACAGGAGATGATGGAAACCGCCATTTATGCATTTCTCTACATTATCGTGCTGGTAAGCGGTGCAATAGTGCTGATGACAGTGGGCAACCCAGCCATTAATTCGGTATTTGAGTCAGCCTCAGCTCAAGGGAACGTTGGCTTATCTGTGGGGATAACTTCAGCAGCAATGCCTTTGGCTGGGAAGATAAGTATGACAGTTCAAATGCTGGTCGGACGCCTCGAGATAATTCCAGTGATAGCATTCGTTAGCTACCTGATAGCTAAGGTGCCTCGCCCTCGGCGGAAGCCCTTCTAGATGGCGGGCGCACAAAGACGCGGTATTTGTCGGAGCCCTCTAACTCCATGATTATCCGTTTCGCAATCAAGCCTTTCGGGTTGGTCAACCCTTTTACCCTTTTATCTAAATCCTCGAAGTCCGCGAAGAAGCCCTTTTTCCGCTCTTCGATGATCGCCCACATAAGTTTCTTCCCTATTCCCGGGATTAGCTCAAGTTGGTGGAAGCGCGTAGTCAGAGGCGCGGCACGATTAAAGAACTCTATGAACCGTTCTGGGGCTTCGTTGATCAATCCCTCTATGGCAACTGGCAGCTCTGCTTTTGCCGCAGCTGTGAGCTCCTCGTAACCCACACGGCGTTTTATTCTTTCGACTTTGTCTCGCCCGCCCTTTCCAATAAAAACGCGTTCGTGAGGGGTAAATGTTACTCCTGTCATGGGAACGATTTCAAGCAGGGTGAAAAACGTGTCACCAAGAATTTGAGCTATGGGCTCACGCAGATGAATTGGTCTAGGATCGCCCGGGTTCCCATGAAGCAAGAAATCCAATACTATGCCTCGGTCTTCATACTTCTTATCGACCAAGAATACGCGCCTCCAACTAACTAGGAACTACTTCCTGTACTCTTTAATTAGCTCTAAAATTTTCTTGATATCCTCGTCGTCAAGCCTTGTTCGTTCTTTTGCGAAAATAAGTTCCACATCCTCTTTTCTCTCGGGCATCAGATCAACGAGTGCTATTGCTTGATGTTCCCTTATCTTCTCAAGCTTGAGCAACTCACCGACCAGTTCTTCTGTTTTTTTGACATCTAACTTCGCAAATTTTTGCGCGTAATCGTAGGTGAGTCGTTGCCCGTACTCCAACTCTCCCTGCTTTTTTTGTTTTTCGAGGATTTCAAGCACTTTAGCCAATGGTACGGGTTTTTCACCCGTTACCTCCTTTCCTATCATCTTGCCCCCACCATTCTAAGGTGTTCTGGGCGGGAAATAACCTTTTTGATAGAGCCCCCATCCCTAACCTCGACCACGTAAGCTCGCCCACAACGTTCCTGAACAACTCCAATCCTGCCATGGTACCGCGGGTGGGGCTGCCCCCTCGCGATGCCTGGGTCAAGGATAATTGCAACCTTCGTGCCAGGCCCAAGCTGTTGAATCACTCGGCTCACAGGCGAAAGCCCACGCTCACGAACGTGCTTGGTGAGCTTTCTTCTGCTTTTGCTTCGAAAACCTTTCGACCGTTTAGTCATGATAACACCATAAATAATAGACTCTCCTAGCACATCTAAACTACTCGTCCTCACTTAAGAACTTTTTCCGCCAGCTCCCTTTGTTTCCACATCATGAGATATTTCCTTCGGCAATTGTTTTATTAGCTTCGCAAACGGGCCAAATTTTGGTCCCCGTCCTTTTATCATCTTTTTAATCAACTTTTTCATGAGTTCATATTGTTTTAGCAATTCTTTAACATCTGTCTCGCCCGTACCCGCGCCTCGGGCTATTCGGCGAATCCGTGAGGCGTTGAGCACCTTCGGATTTTCGAGTTCCTCAGGAGTCATTGACTGCATGATCACCTTAAAACGCTTTAGTTTCTCCTCTCCAACCCGCATCTCTTCTTCTGGTATAGCTACTCCTAGTCCAGGAATCATCTGCATAAGCTTCTTGAGGGGGCCCATTTTACCCATCATCTCGAGCTGGCTGTAAACGTCTTGCAAAGTGAGCTTGCCTGCGAGGATTGCTTTCATATCAGCAGGCTTCACCTCTTCGGCCTTTGCGGTCTCCTCTATCTTCTTCAATAATGTCTCAATGTCGCCCATCCCGAGCAAGCGAGCCACGAAGCGCTCGGGCACAAAAGGCTCGAGATCATCTAGGTGTTCACCGACACCTATGAATTTAATCGGAGCCTCAGTGGCCGCAACTGCTGAGAGTGCTCCCCCACCTTTTGCCGTGCCATCCAATTTGGTAATCAAAATCGAGCCTATGTTCGTTGCGGCTTTGAATGCGGCAGCCTGCTCTTTTGCCTGTTGCCCTATTGTCCCATCCACGACAAGCATGATTTCGTCAGGCCCTATTGCTTTAGCAATTTGGCGCATTTCTTCCATCAGGGCTTCCTCTTTGCGATGCCTGCCTGCTGTGTCAACAACGATTAATTCAAAATGCTCTTGCTTGAACTGCTTGACGCCCTCCTTTGCGAGCTTAATCGAATTCTTGGCTTGGGGATCGCCAAAAAATTTTGTGCCAACCTGTTGACCAAGTTGGCTGAGCTGTTCGTACGCACCTGGGCGAAAGGTGTCCGCGCAGACAATGCCAACCTTGAAGCCCCGTTTCTTGAAGTGAGCTGCTAGCTTTGCCACCGAGGTCGTCTTTCCACTTCCTTGAAGGCCGACCATCAGCAGTACCGTGGGTTCTCCGGGCTTGAGTTGTAGTTGGGTTGGGCGCCCCATGAGCTTGGAGAGTTCTTCATATACAATCTTGATGATGTGTTCCTTGCGTGCCATACCAGGGGGGAGCTTCTCCTCGAGCGCCCGCTTTTCTATCCGTTTCGTCAGCTCCAGCACGAGTTCTACATTGGCATCCGCCTGCAGCAGAGCGCGCTGGATATCCCGCACTAGCTCCTTGATTACCCGCTCGTCAATGTGGGGCGCGCGCGTCAGCTTCCGGAGGGCGCTGTGCAGGGTTCTACCAAGTCTATCGAGAACCATAGAGTATCACGTTCAATAATCGTTTGTCAAGTTGTATTAAATAAACGAGAGGCTAGGAAGCTCGTCTCTTGGGCATTAAGATCGTGCGGATCGGGAACGGAATCGTGATGCCCTCCTTCTTGTAGCGCTTGTGCAGCTCCTTGATAAATTCATGGGTAATCAAGTACTTGTCTACGAATTCCCTAACCCTCAGGATGACGGTGAAGTTTATGCTGAAGTCGCTGAAGGTGTGATAACGAATGAAGGGCTCGAACTCAGGTATCCCACCCGTCACTTTTTTCAACACTTTTTTGCCTACATCGATGGTTACTCTTTCAACCTTCTCAAGGTCGCTGTCGTAGGCTACCCCAACCTGGACCAAGCAGGCCATCTGTGGCTCGGGCAAGTAGTAATTGGTGACGATTGCTCCCGCCATTTTCGAGTTCGGCACTATAATTATGTTGTTAGGAAGTTCGCGTACTTTCGTGCTACGCCAGCCGATGTCTTCCACATAGCCTTTTTGACCTGAGTCTAGCTCGATATAATCCCCTACTCTCACGGGTCGGTCGGACATAATGTAAACGCCGGCGAAGAACTCGGACAACGTCCCTTGAAGGGCGAACGCAACTGCGAGGCCCCCTATCCCAAAGGCAGCGACCAACGCGGTCACTTGAATGCCAAGTGCATCGAGTATAAGTAGGAATGCCACAAAAAAGATGACGATTTTCATGATTTTCTGAAGCGTTGGCACGAGTGTCTTCAAGCTGGGGCGCGCTGTGCCGTAGTACTTCAACATCCCAGTTATAATCCTTGTGGCGCACCACGTTGCTATTAAGAGTATCAACAGGTAGCTGATAGTCGGAAGATATTGCATGACCCCTGCAGGGACAAAAGTTGTGCGCTCGAGAGCAAAGTTAATCCCCATGATCACGAATATCGCAATTATCGGCACTTTGATGGCATCGAGAATGATATCGTCGATTTTGGTTTTTGTTTTTCTGGTAAGCCTAGTGATGTAAACGTTTAACACAAATCTCAGCGCATACCCCGCCACAATGAATCCAATCAATATTAAAATGGGCGTTAGTATTTGCCAGAGTTCTTCAATGGTCATTCTTTACACCAACTTGTTATTTTATAAACATATCTAAAAAACATATTTAAAACATCGCTTCCACTATTTATTTGGTTTTAATGGTCTCGGCGAAGGATGTCCAGGAGCTTGTGAAATCGAAGCTGAAGGGATACAAATTTCTCATTGTTTCTAACCGCGAACCCTACATCCACATGTACACGCCTGATGGGGTGCAGGTCAAGACTCCCGCTGGAGGTCTGACGGCAGCCCTAGACCCCCTGATGCAGGCCACTGGCGGGATATGGGTGGCGGGCGGTAGTGGGGATGCCGATCGGGAAAACGTCGATAAACAAAATCGGTGCCGGGTTCCCCCTGGTAACCCAAAATATGTGCTTAAAAGGGTGTGGATGTCAAAGAACGAGGTGGATAAGTTTTACTTCGGTTTTTCGAATCAGACACTCTGGCCCCTTTGCCATAACGTGTTTCGGGAACCCGTTTTCGAGAAATCGTTCTGGAATGGTTACAAGCACTCGAACGCACTGTACGCGGAGGCGATCAGGCAGGAGACGAAGGTAATAGATAAGGCTTTCATTTGGTTTCATGACTATCACTTGGGGCTAGCACCAAAAATTGTCAGGAACGGCGCCCCGAAAAAACAAAAGCTCGTGCTTGCTCACTTCTGGCATATCCCCTGGCCTACTTGGGACACCTTCACACTTATACCGTGGGCGAAGGAGATACTCGATGGCATGCTTGCGAACGACCTCATCGGTTTTCACCTTCCTAGTTATTGTATCAACTTCTTGGCGAGCGTTGAGAAGGTGATGGGGATTAAACCCGATTATGGGACACTTAACGTGAAATATAAAGGACGCACCATCCACGTGAGGCCCTTCCCTATAAGCGTGGATTTTGACACTATCGATAAACTGGCGAGAAACCCCGGGGTAAAGCGGGAGATGAAGCGCGTCCGAGCTCCCCAATACATCCCATACAAATATATCGGCGTAGGCGTAGATCGGATTGACTACACAAAGGGCATCCTTGAGAGGTTCCGGGCCATAGATCGGTTTTTGGAAAAGTACCCCGAGTACCAGAATAATTTCGTGTTCGTGGAAGCGGGAGCACCAAGCCGCACCCGAATTCCAGCCTACATGGAACTGAATGAGGAGATATCCAAAGCTGTAGACAGGATTAATTGGAAATATATGAGGGGCTATTGGAAGCCGATTATTTACATCGAGGGAAAGTTGGGTCCTGATAGACTTTTCGCATTATACAGGACCGCTGATATTTGTATAGTGAGCCCGATTCAAGACGGAATGAACTTGGTGGCAAAGGAATTCATCTCTGCAAATGTAGATAGCACGGGTGCGCTGATGCTGAGTAAATTTGCGGGAGCAACAGAGGAACTTGAGGATGCTGTAATAGTCAATCCCTATGATGTGGAGGGATTTGCAGACGCAATTAAAGATACTTTGGACATGTCGCCGAAGGAGAAGCGTCGAAGGATGAAAAGTCTAAGGGCCAATGTTAAGAGGAACAATGTTTTCAAGTGGTTGTCAGATTTTATTTGCGAGGTCGCGAAATTCATCTCGTGATTCGAATGGAATATCTTTTCAATCGCTGGGAGGAGGTAGAGCGAGCTTTAGCGCCCGGCGCTTTGTTACTGCTTGATTACGATGGCACCCTCACTCCCATTGTCGAAAGGCCAGAACTTGCTATCCTCTCACCAGATATGAAGGAATTGCTTAAACGTGTGTCCCAGCACTACACGCTGGGGATAATAAGCGGAAGGTCGCTCGCTGATGTGAAAAGGCTAGTTGGGCTGGAAGGGATATATTATGCCGGAAACCATGGTTTCAAGATAATTGGCCCGGGAGTGGAATTAGTCAAGCCCGAGGCTGAGCGCGTGCGCCAAACCTTGGTCAAACTTTGTAAGGAGTTACAGGAAAAACTAAGCAAAATCAAAGGGGTGATTGTTGAGAACAAGGGGTTGACGGCAAGCGTCCACTACCGATTGGTCGCGGAGGAGGAGTTTAATCATCTAAAAAACATTTTTGAAAAGGTGGTTGGCCCGCACATAGATTCAGGGGTAGTAAAGATTACCCGTGGAAAGAAAGTTTTCGAGATAAGACCGAACGTTGAGTGGGGCAAAGGAAAAGCTGTGCTTTGGATATCTGGTGTAGTTGACCCCAAAGGAGAGCTCAAGCCAATTTACATGGGAGATGATCAAACAGATGAAGACGCGTTTTCGGCTTTGAAAGAAAAGGGCGTAACAATATTGGTTTCTGAGGAGTCGATAGAATCGAACGCAAAATACTTCGTAAAAAATATCGATGAAGTTAAGAAATTTTTTGAAAAACTAATAAATTTGAACGCAGAGATAAGAAGGGGATGTAAATGAAAGCATTGATCCTAGCGGGCGGATTTGCAACTCGGCTTGGTACTATTGGCGAGCAGATGCCCAAGGCAATGGTAGTTGTCGAAGGGGACACAGTTCTCGGCCATTTGATTAAGAAGCTCGAAACCGAGAAAATCGAGTCGATAATCTCGATAAATAAAAAGTTTGAGAATTTTTTTGAAAGATATAAAAATGTTCTTATCGAAAAAGCGACGGCGGAGGAAGAAAAACTTGGAGCAGTTCGGGCAATAAATAATGCAATCAAAAAGTTGAAAATTGATGAGGATCTTTTGGTGGTGTGTGCCGACAATTATTTCTCCTCCGATTTCAAGGGTTTCGTCTCCAGTTACACAGGTGAGCCGCTCATCGGCGTTTATTACGCTGGTCAAAAACCAGACATGAATCCAGAAGAGATGGCGACGATGAAATTTGAGGGAAGTGAAAGTTTTCCGCCGCCGGAGCAGAGCTTTTATCTGACTGATTTTAAAGAAAAAGTCAAACCGCCACTTAGCGATTATGTCAGCGCTGGCATATACATCTACCCAAAATCAATTTTTCCAATATTAGACGAGTTCTGCAAGAGGGGAACGCAAGACGCTCCTGGATTTTTTATTAAACATTTACATGAGCGTGGCGTGAAAATCAAGGGTTATTTGTTCGGGGGTAAGTGGTGCGATGTATCTAATAAGAGCCACCTCCAAATCTTTAGTGATGCCAGACTTGTGAAGAGCGACGATCGTTACATTATATGTGATAAACCCTTGGGCGAGAACTTGGTGCTTTCCATCACAATCTTGCATGCGGGTAAACATACGACTGGACACTCCCATCCAGTCAATGAAGTTTACTTCTTCGTTGAAGGACAGGGCGAGATCGAGCTAGATGGTAAGCGGAGGGTCGTGAGGAGTAAGGATGTGCTACCGATAAAGCCTAACGAGTTTCACCGCGTTTACAACACCTCGGACATAGATCTCGTCTTCATATGTGTGTTTGAAAAATATGGAGAGAGGGGATAGTTCCAAAAAGTAAAAGCCGAAAAGCTTTGAGTATTCTGGGATAAATTTGACAAAGATTACGTTTGAGAAGACGCTTCAAGAAGCTAGGCTACTAAGTCCTCTACAGGATTTCAAGCTAGTTACCCAACCAATCGAACTCAGGAAGGACCCGCTAACCGGAAGACGGTGCAGAATAAACCTTGAGCGTGCGAAGAGGCCGAAACAAGCAGCCAAGGCAACCGATATAGAAAATATCATCGAAGCCTCTCGGGCCAAATGCTTCTTCTGCCCAGAAAATTTGGAGAAAATGACTCCAATGTTCCCAGAGGACTTTCCGGAGAAGAGGATAAAGGTCGGGGCCGCATGTATATTCCCGAATCTTTTCCCGTTTGGTGGGTTCCACGCAGTTGGGATTTTCTCGGAGGATCACCACCTAGATCCCAATCAATTTTCACCGAAGTTACTTGAGGAGTGTTTCGAGGGGTGTTTGAGGTATTTCGAGCAAGTGAACGAAAGGCATCCTGAAATCAAGTATTGGCATATAAACTGGAACTACATGCCACCTGCTGCTGCCAGCATCATCCACCCGCACGTTCAGCTTACAGCGGACCCGGGCCCGACTTCACGGCTCCAAGAACTCATCAAAAGTAGCAGATCCTATTTCGATAGAGAAGGGAGGAATTATTGGTCAGATTTAGTGGAGGCGGAGAGAAATAAAGGGGAGAGATTTATCGGAAAAACTGGCCCCGTGGTTTGGATTACGAGTTTTGCCCCCGAAGGAAACAGCGAGGTTGTAGCAGTCTTCACCGGGATTTCCGCGATGACTGACCTTAAAAAACGCGGGCTCGGAGATTTTTGCGATGGACTTTCTCGAACTTTGAAGGGTTATCACGCCCTTGGAGTTCAGAGTTTTAACATGACGACATTTTCGGGTCCATGTGATGAGAACTTAAGTGAGTACTACCTTCTCAATGCAAAGTTGGTGTCTAGGCCTAACCCGAGACAATTTTATACGAGCGACGACGGCTTCATGGAGAAACTTCATCACGAGAGTGTTATCGAGACCATGCCGGAAATCCTTGCTGAAAAATTAAGGGAACACTTCTAGGCATTGGTGCGGAGTCTATTTACCGAGTACTTCGGAGAAAACATTCAAAAGAGCTTGAGCGCCTTGCTTGATGTAACATTTTTTCGCGGTTTCGAATCCTAATTTTCCCATTTCGTTTGCCGCTCCGGGTTTCGAAAGCACTCTGATTATCTTACTCGCGAGTTCTTCGTGATTGTTTGAGGAGAAGATACAACCATTTTCTCCATCGATGATGATTTCGGAAACCCCGGCTCCTGAACTGACCACGACGGGCTTTTTGTATATCCACCCCTCAAGCACTGCTAACCCGAAGCCCTCCAACACAGAGGGCAGGACCACTACATCGGCTCTTGTATATGCTGCTCTTAGCTCATCCCCGGTTAGGTATCGGGTGAAGATGATTCTTTGACGAACACCAAGCTTGCTTGCCAGTTGCTCTAACCTATCTAACCACCTCACCCCTTTCGGGAGCCCTAAGCCACCCGTGCGAGCACCCGAAAAACTCCCGTTGCCGACTAGCACAAGTTTCACACTAGGAAAGTGTTTGGCAATTCGCGCCAGAGCTCTAACTGCGGTATCTTGACCTTTTATTGGGTCAAGACGGGCAACCACGAGGATTATCATGTCATCGTTGTTAATCCCAAACCTCTCGCAAAACTGGCTGACTTTAGTATTCGACGCTCGACCATGCGCTTTTTCATCGATGTGGGGGTAAATCTGATAAATCCTACCTTTAAAACCCGCTTTCGACAAACTTCGCTTGTATTTCTTACAGCTCACGATGACGGCGTCGTAGTCTTCCAGATATCTTTGTAAAAAAGTCCTCCATCCCCGAGTCATCTTCGTCATGTCGAGAGGAATGTGCCATCGGAAGATTTTTCGCGTCACTGGGCCAGTCATTGACCCAACCAAAAGCAGCTGGAAATCGTGCACGTAAAACATGTCAAAATTAATCTCGGCGTGCAGGTCCATCATCTTCTTTGCGTAGTGCCAGTTGAAAAGGGCATAGTCAACGAAGTGCCTGCGAGAGATCCACGTTTGTTCCATACCGTGGACGTTTCTCCACATTGTCTCTTTGAAGTGTCCGTAGCTAGCCATTTCATGGAATTCTAATTCGATTCGGTGCAGCACTATCCCGCCGAACGATGTCATCTCGGGACTCAGGGGATTGATCGCCACCCAGTGGGGCCTCCGAATCTTATTTGTCTTGTACATCCACTGAAGCATTGGGGCGACCATGCCCGTGACTCCGCCTGGTGTGTAAACGAAGTCTTCACCTTCCAAGAGCATTTTTAGCTGCATCGGTTTCGAGAGGTCACCATATTTTTCGAACAGTGCGTCAGGGTCTAACTTAAACCGTATTGGAGGGGTTTGAGAGCTTACGCATAGTGATACTTTTCGCATCAATTTAATTTGTTCACTGCCTTTTTACATTTTTCTAAACTTAATAAACTTTCCTTCCATAAAATTTTAATTAACTCAAACTGTTATTTTATAATGATGGACTTTATTGAAGTGACCGTGCGGCGAAATCCAGTATTAATTAAGGTAGCGGCTGAATTCCACCAGTCGGGCATAATCCCGGCCAACACCGTTGTGATAGACCTTGATGCCGTAAAGCGCAACGCTGAAATTATAAAAAGTGAGGCAGACAAATTTGGTGTCTTGAATTATTTTATGACGAAACAATTTGGGAGAAACCCATTGGTATGTAACGTTATACGAGATTCAGGAATCGAGAGCGCTGTGGCAGTTGATATAGAGGATGTAAAATGTTTGCACCGGCACAAGATACCTGTTGGCCATGTAGGACACTTAGTACAAATCCCAATGCACGAGGTGGAGTACGTTCTGAAAGAGGTAAACCCTGAGGTCATAACCGTTTTTAGTGTGGAAAAAGCTCAAGAAATATCTAAAGCAGCTGAGAGGCTTAGAAAGACCCAGAAGTTGTTAGTTCGTGTCGTCGGTAAGGGCGATTTCTTTTACCAGAATCAAGAAGGAGGATTCCCGGAAGAAAAAGTCGTAACAGTTGTAAAAACTATAAATAATCTTGAGGGGGTTAAGGTCGTCGGCGTGACATCTTTCCCTTGTTTGCGCCTCAACCTTAGGTCTAAGAAATTAGAACCTTTGCCAAATTTCGACACTCTCATAAGGACAGCATCCAAGCTCGAAAAAGAACTGGGAATGGAGGTAAAGCAAATCAATGCTCCGGGCGATACTTCGGCGGTGGTAATGAAAATACTTGCGGAGAAGGGTGCGACTCATGGGGAACCTGGACACGGTTTCACCGGTACGACCCCTTGGCACGCATTTGAAGACTTACCCGAACTCCCGGCGTGGGTTTACGTGAGCGAAGTCTCACATTTCTTCGGGGACAAAGCTTTCGCCTTCGGCGGCGGCCTTATGAGTGCTGATGCACCATTAGGCTTATGGACGTATTTATATCAAAAGTTCCGTTTGTATGCTCTAGTGGGTCGTGAACCCGAAACGATTGTTGAAAAAAAGATACTTGCTGAGCCCGCTGGGTATATTGATTACTACGGCCCTCTCTATCCTGGCCCAAGTGATAAAATAATGGTGGGCGACACGGTGGTGTACGGCCTCAGGAACCAAGTTTTCGTTTCTAGGGCTAATGTTGCAGTAGTCGGCGGAATACAGCGAAAAAGACCGAAGTTATTAGGTATTTTCGATCGGACTGGTAATTTATCATCGTAATATATTCTATTCTTCTAGTAGCTCCAGAACTTCTGGGGGTAAGGTTCCTAGAGAACCTTGTGTCTGCTTGTAGAATCCGTCCACAAGATTGGTTCTCACAATCGGGAAGACCTTACTAACGGTATAGATTCCTTTTAGTTGCGCTTGTTGACCCAGCAACCATTTGAGTGCGGCATTGATTGAGTTTTTCCCCATCTCGATGGCATCGGCTGCGCCGCATCCGATTATTGGATAATCGCGGTCAGCAATGAATGTTGCTCCAGTTATCCCTCCGAGGTCTGGGGCAGCTACGACCACCTCGCCTTCCAATCCTAGTGCAACCACAGCCTCAGCCGCTCCGGTTGCTGGTCCCATCATCCAAGTGCACCAAATAGCGTCTATCTCCGGGTTAGCTTGTAACATTCCCAATGCTATATCATACCCCTGACCTGGGTCGGTGAATCCTTCTCTAGTGACTACCTCAATGTTAGGGTACTTGATAAACGTGTTCTCAGCTCCAGCTAGACGCATTACGTTGGTCCATTGCTCTAATGCGAAGTATATTATTCCGACCTCTCCNNTCAGCTGCAGATGCTCCTTGTCCATATCCGTCAGCATCTACCAAGCCGATGTAATTAGGTGTATCGTATAGACCCACGGGTGTAGTCCAATTGTGAAGTTGTGGAACCCCAGCCTCTGAGAGCGCAACGAAGGCTGGCCCCGTAGTTACTGCCTCATACGCCTCCGCAATGATGAAACTTACATCACCAGCCTTGGCTGCTAAGGAATTTATCTGATCTATTTGTTCCGATATCGACTCAGATCCCAAAAATGCTATCGGTGGTTTTCCCACTCCAGCAAGTACTGCATCCATCCCCACCTTGTTTAGTATTTCTGTTATGTCTAGAGTTGCACCCATGAAATAATACTCTCCCAACTCTAAGTCCTGGGCTGCCGCCTTTTCTGCCTCTGTGAGTTCCAACACTGTGGCAGTAGTGATGGACTCACCTGCGGGGCCACCCGGGGTCCATGGAGTAATGAGATTTTCTTCTAAACTCGTGATCCATTCTAACGGTATTTCCCTGAACTTTCCCACTACTCCCTCTTCAGGGGGTCTAGTAAGCAAATATGTACCTAGGCCGGAAACAATTGCTACAGCCACTACCAAAATAACTGTAACAATCCCGCTAACACTTTTTTCTTCTCTCATCATGTCCATTCACTTTTTATCATACCCCGAAATTATGGCACAAGCACCTCTCTTGTCATGTAAATTTTTCTCATAAGTTGAATAAGGGATTAAGAAATAGAGTTCAGAAACATTGTTCAGAAACACAGTTCAGTAAGAGAATTGATATTCTCAAGCGTTCGGGCCTATTTTCCATGCAACTTGATTCTAATAGGCACAGAGTTTACCTTCTTAACACCTAGAAGCAGAAAATTCCAAATAATAGATAAGTGTAAATATATTACGATGGTAAAATTTCGATATGACGGATTTTACATAGATGATGAGAGAATTCCTGTTTATAGTGGGGCTGTACACTACTGGAGGTTGGACCCTAAAAAATGGGGGGAAATTCTGGACAAAGTCAAAGGAATGGGCTTTGAGGTAGTTACAACTTACATACCGTGGGAGATTCACGAAGTTAAGAAAGGCGTGTTCGATTTTGGGGAGAAGGAATCAAGTAAAGACATCGACAAGTACCTGACAATATGTGAAGAGAAAGGGTTGAAGGTGTTGGTCAGGCCCGGACCCCAAATAAACTCCGAACTGACATGGTTTGGATATCCTAAACGGATTTTGGAAGATTCCGAAATTCAAGCTAGAAGTGCCCAGAATACAAAAGTCGTGCTTACCCAAGTGCCCCGACCGATACCCGCGTTGAGTTACGCTTCAGAAAAGTTCTTCAAGGAGACAGCAGAGTGGTACGATGCCATTTGTTCCATCTTAAGAAAACACAAGGCCCCCCAAGGTTGTATAATGGGAGTACAGGTAGACAACGAATTGGGGTACTTTTTCCACATCAACCCGTATGTAGTTGATTACAGTAATTCCTCAATAAAAAAATACCAAGAGTTCCTGAGGGAAAAATATCAGACCATAGAAAACCTGAACGGTTTATATAAAACTAATTATGAATCATTCGAAAAGATAGACCCGCCTAGAAGGTTCGAAGGCAGGAAAAAAGAAGAACTTCCGTACTACATAGACTGGATCGAATATCGGGAACATTACCTCATCAATTCACTCGATAGATTAACGGGAATGATGAGGGAAAGAGGTTTAGATGATGTGCCAATCTTCCATAATTATCCTCATCCTCTTGGCCCTGGAGGATCGGTCGGTGCTACCACTACCCCGTTTAACCTCCCAGAGTTGGAAAGCAAGTTGGATTTTGTCGGGTTCGACATATATTCCAGAAAAGAACTTTATGACCATGTCAAAACCATTGTTTCCTATGTCGTGGGATGCAGTAGATTTCCATTCATTCCTGAGTTTATAGCAGGGGTATGGCCTTGGTACTTCCGACCGGGCGAGCTAAATGACGAAGAATTCGTGACAAAAGCAGCATTGATGCACGGGATAAAAGGGTTCAGCAGATACATGATAGTGGAGAGGAACAGGTGGATGGGGTCTCCGGTAACGAGAGACGGACGGATAAGGGAGGATCGTTACAAATTTTTCAAACGCGTTAATGGAATTCTGAAAGAACACAATTTTGCAGATTTTAAGAAAATGAGTGAAATAATGTTAATTTCTAATAGAGACTATGATCGGCTGGAGGCAGCATCGGTTTTGATACCATTTCCTGGAGATTTTCTTGAGCCTCTTCTGGGCTTTTCTGAATATCCCAACTTCAGCACTGTTTCAGAGAACGACTTCGGATTTGATGAGTCCATACAACTTTCTAAGACGAAGTGGTTCAACGCCTACTATCGGGGACTGACTGAACAGGGATATTCTTTTGTTTTAGGCGATACCTCTTTGAGCATGGACAAACTAAAGGAGTACAAAGTTTTAGTTTTGGCTTCATTTGAATACATGACTTCTGGTTTTCAGGAGAATCTACTGGAGTTCGCAAGAGATGGTGGGGGGATAGTGATGCTTGGGCCAAAGATTCCTAACTTGGATGAGCACTTCCGTTATGCGAACATACTAAAGAAACACCTATCGCCGGAGAAAAGTTTTGGAATCGCCTTAGGCGAGAAAACTGTGGGAGTTAAGCACGAAGTCGGGAAAGGCAGCATGATTCATCTGCCAGAACTTGATAAAAGGGAACCTGGAAGGATTCTAGGTCGGATATTGGAAGATGCTTTTGTTTGGAGAGTAGAGAAAAACAATCCGAGGATTGATGTAACAATCCACGAAAACATCAAAGAGCCTGAACGCAGACTCGTTTTCGTTGCAAATCCAACTTCCGACAAAATCCCAACAGAAATTGGATTAGATAAGATTCCAGTATCTGTTAGGGAGATCTGGGATAACAAGGCCGTGGAAATCAAGGATGGTAACATTGTTGATGAGTTGTCCCCGTACACAATCAGGATATATGAGTGTGTATTGGGGGGAGGATAGCATGTTGCACGAGAATCCACTGATGATTGATATAGATGTCGACCAATGGCGGAATCTGCACGAGAGGTTTCTAGAGTCCGCGAAGGAAAAAAGAAGAATAATTGTAATACATGAAGACGGAGAGATATTGAAGTTTGTCCATTCTAACGGAGAGGACGTCATCAAGACCATCAATAAGGTCATAAATCCCCAGATAGATGCCAAAAGGATTTACGAAGATAATAAGGAAAAAGCTGACTTCGTGCTAATGCTTGATCGAAAAGCCGTAGAAAGGTTTTTCGCGGAAATCCAAGACTCTTGGAGCGCTAGTGAGGATTTGGATGAATATGTTTACAGGATGTACTTGAAACTTGACGAGTACAAGGATGAGATAGTTACCTACCCTGGGCCAGCTAGGAAAAATCTCGGATTGCGATGGAGGCTACCAATAAGTTATCCTCAAGTTAAAGAGCTTGTTCAAAGGTATATCCCCCCCAACTCAGTGGTCATAGTTGGCGTTTTTGAAAACAGCAATTTAATTTGGGGAAGCCTAGTGTTGGGGTTTGATGAAAAAAGAAAAATAAAGCTGATTACTACAATAGACAAGTCCCAAGTTATACGGGATTGGAGGGAAGAATACAAACAATTTGTAAAGTGGGTGGAAGAGAAATTCTGGAAATGCTCGCTTGGTCTTTTCATGGACAGAGGCAGCGTTGAAATGATATTGGAAAGTGACAGGAGGTTGAATACTATCCGGGATTTAATCAGAGCGGGTAAGTTGATAGCTTATCCAGTTCCCGAAACCCTACAACTTGGTTAAATTTAAATTCTATCAGTTAGAAATACAATCCTCTTGGTTAGGTTAACCCTTGAAATTTTTTCACCTTTTAAAAAACTTCGCCATCTCTTTTAACGACCGTCTCTCTTTTTGTTGTATGGACCTGATGGACAGTGCTCCTACCAAGATCATTCCCATGAAGATGTTCTGGTAAGCTGGCTCCAACCCTAGCAAGTTTACGCCGTTAATTATGGTGCTTAATACTAGACAACCTAGCGCTGTCCTGATAATCGACCCCCTCCCTCCGGTGAGGAGGGCTCCGCCAAGTATTGGAGCGGCGATAGCTGGCATCAGATAACCCTCCCCCATCAGCGGTCTCGCGGATAGTGATCTGCTGACCACTATCAATCCAGCAATACCAGCCATTATACTGCTTATAATGAAAAGTGTGAATTTTACCCTCCTTGTGGGGATTCCCATCAAACCCGATGCTCTTTCGTTCCCCCCTGTTCCGTACACCCATCGACCGAATCTGGTATATCCCAAAATAATTCCAGCTAGTATGATCAATCCAATCATCCAGAATACGGCTGTGGCGATATCACCAACAAACCTACCATAAAATATCTTTGGTATTAGATTATCCCTGAGTAGAACTGATCTATAGTTACTTATCAAGAAAACAATTCCTTGTATACCTACCAGCGTGCCTAAAGTCACAAGGAAGGACGGTATCCCCACTTTTACTGTGAAAAAACCATTGATGATGCCTACAGCAATCGCCGCAAGCAGACTGATGAGTATGATGTAAAACGTGTTGCTTGGGCTAGAAAGTGCTGCCACCATAGCGGAGAGTTCGAGCACCGAAATAAATGAAATATCTATCTCCCCCGCTACTAGCAAAAAGTGTATCCCTATTGCTAGAATAGCTAAGATACTCATGCTTTCAAATATTACTCTAAAATTTATTGGAGTGAAAAAATATGGACTTGAGAAAGAAAATAAAATAATTAGAGTAAAGATTACCACTAGTAGAACAATACCATTTATGTCAAAAAGTGTTCGCTTCACGTCTATAATATCCAAAAGTTTTCCCTCCTTTCTTCACATATAACGGAGTATTTCTTCCTCTCTGAGGCCTTTTCCAGTTTTGGATTCGAAAGTTATTTCCCCAAGTTTGAGTATTATTAATCGGTCACATACTTGGATGGCATCTTCTAGGGCATGGGTCACAAAAATCATAGGACAAATTTTTTTTGCTTTTTGAAAAAGAGTAAATAGTTTTCTTTTGGCTTTTTCCGACAGAGCTGTGGCTGGCTCGTCCAAGAGAAGGATTTTAGGGTTGAAGTACAAAGCCCTCATGACCGAAACTGCCTGTCTTTCCCCGCCAGAGAAATTGCTTATTTCTTCTCTAACGTTGAGGTGAAACCCCATCTTACTGAGGTACTTGTCGGTCTCCTCCCTCATCTTCTTGAAGTCTACGAAATTAACCAAACCACTCGCATATCTTTTAACAATTTCTTGTCCAATGAAGAAGTTTTCTGCTATACTTAACTGTTCAACCAAGGCTGACTCCTGATAAACACATTGTATACCTTCTCGGATAGCGTCTCTAGGGCTATTGAATTCTCTTTTTTTCCCCTCTAGGTAAATTTCGCCACTCGTGGGTTTGAGAGCTCCACGAATAATCTTAATCAAAGTAGATTTGCCGGCCCCGTTGTCCCCTATTATTCCTAGAATTTCTCCTTTTCTTAGCTCGATGCTTACACCCTTGAGGGCCTGAATTTGGCCAAAATTCTTTACTATGCTCCTGCATTCTAAGATAACATCTGGGGCTGCGGGTTTCGTCAAGAAAGATTTTCCAGATTTTGAGGTGATAGCTCTAATCATTCCTATTAATTTTATTCGTTCTTTATATTTAATTTAATGCTATAGATTTATTGTAGTTTGAGAAATTGAGTCGGTTTACAAATTTTTGTTCGGGTGAACTCTCCAAGTTTTAGTAAATGGTCATCGGAAGTAATCAAGTAATCCGCTTTACCTTCAAGAGCACATTCCAATAATTTGTTGTCTTCCGGATCTTGCTTGATCTTGAAAACTTTTTGAGTTGGCTTGACTTGAGAAGCTTTTATAAAAAGAGTTCGCACTTTCTCCTCAAACTCTCTATTAGCCTTCACGTTCCGCAAGATCAACTCTACTTCCTTGCGAAGTTGGGAAGAAAAAATTAATTCATGCTTGTTCTCGAGGCAGAGTTCAATAATTCTTGCCGAAGCGCTTTTTTGATTAAAATAAGCCGCTATGAAAATATTTGTATCTAAGACCAACTTCAACAATCTCCGCTCCTGAAATCACAGCACGGCGTTAACGAGTTTCCTTATCTGGGCTTGAACTTCGTCGCGTGAACGCGTGCCATCAACTATTTTTAGTCTCTTCCGCCTAGCGATACGCAGGTAATTTTGACGCACCCTTTGTTGAAGCCGCAGGTTTCTTTCAAACTCATCGAGTCTGCGTGATGACTTGATTCGGGCAAACGCAATATCAACGGGCACATCGATTAGGATTCCCAAGTCTGGCATGAGCGCATGTTTGTTGATTGAATTTATCCAGTTCATCGACAATCCTCGCGCCGACTGATATGCGAGCGACGAGCCAACGTACCGTTCGTTCAGCACCACCTTACCAGTCTTGAGGGCGGGCTTGATAACGTCCGAGATATGTTGTGCCCTGTCGGCGGCGAACAACAGTGCTTCGGCAGCGATGGGTAGCTTAAGCTCTCCCATCAAGACGCGTTTGATTATTCTCCCGATTGCGCCATTCGTCGGTTCGTCTGTGATGACTACCTTGCGGCCATGAGAGCGGAGCCATTTCGTTAGCAATTTAACGTGGGTGCTCTTGCCACAACCGTCGATCCCCTCGATTGAGATAAACTTTCCTTTCATGTTTGCACCAGAGTCCCTACCGTCGATAGACCTATGTAGCTATCGGTCAGCCTGAGGGGATGGGCAGACACAGCAGAAAAACGATGAAGGTAGCTACAGCGAGCGATTTCTGACGCTTCGACAATTTTGAAACATCGTCGAGTGCTCCCATGTGGTATCCTCTGAAAAGGAGGAGGATGAGGAAGCCGAATATCCAGAGGGGGAGCTCAGGTAAAAAGAGGCCGAAGAGGAGGAGGCCGAAACCAAGCATGCGAGTGAGTTCGTAGTGCCGCTCCCGACTCATCAGCCCCCGCGCGACGTGCCCACCGTCAAGCTGTCCAGCAGGGAGCAAGTTGAACATCGTCACTAGAAGCACCACCCATCCTGCGAATGCGAGTGGGTTGATACTCATAGCAGCCGGCACATAGCCGAAAGCAAGTGCCTGCAGCACGGCAAATATAGCTGGCGTAAACAAAAGAGAGAGCCCTTCATCAGGTTTTGACAGCATTAGACCAACGGCGGTGAGTGGTAGGGCCACGATGAAACCCAACAGCGGCCCAGCCGCTCCCATTTCAACCAAAGCCTCCTTCGTCGGAAGGGGGCTTTTGATACGGATAACCGCACCGAGGGTACCAAGCACTGTTGGTGCTGGGATAAAATATGGCAAGGTCGACTCAACCCCGTTTCGCCAAGCCGCAATTTTGTGGCCGAGTTCATGCGTCCCCAGCATAAGCATTATCGCGCCGGAGAACAGGGCAGCATATAGGGTTCTGTCGAAAATCAAGAAGTAACCAGAAATTAAGAAGTAGCCAGCCAAGAAGGTCGTTAAGAAGGTCACACCCAAGAGGATCAAATTTATGCTGATCCTCCCCCTGCCAACGCGAGGGTACTTCATCATCATTAACCTGAGCTCGCCCTCACGTTTGCGCATCACGGGCAGATAGCCCCTCTGTTTGGCAGCGTCTAACAAGGAGCGAAATGATTGCTTCGGGTTGCGCGCGGTCACCTCAAGTTCTACCCGCTCTTTTGAGGTGGCGAAGTCCGAAATCTCGAAATGTTTTGAAACGAGCTCCAGCAGTTCTGCCAGCCATTTGGGGGGCTCCTTGGCAACAACTTTTAAGTCCTTGCCGCATTTGGGACATTCATTTTGGACGAGTTCATCTACCTCTCGCGTAGACATCCGATAGTCGGAGTATTTGCAGCTGATGCACTCAAACTTCGCGACCGGGAGTTTCTTCATTCCGTCTCCCTACTCTTTATATCCTTGCCATCGTTGATAGAGTTGATGTTCAACTCCAAGCACATCTAGAATTCGCCCGACTATGAAATTGACTAGGTCCGAGATGTTTTCTGGTTTGTGATAAAATGCGGGACAGGCGGGTAAAATAACCGCCCCAGCGTGTCGAAGCTTGGCCATATTTTCGAGGTGAATCGAATTGAACGGCGTCTCCCGCGGCACGAGCACGAGGGGACGATTTTGTTTTAGCGTGACATCAGCCGCCCGCGAGATGAGGTCAGCTGTCACCCCGCTTGCTATTGCCCCAAGAGTCTTCATGCTGCAGGGGGCAATCACCATTCCGTCCGTGCGATAGGAACCGCTGGCAGGAGGAGCTGCTAAATCTTCACTTGAGTAACTCCGCGTCGCCAGCTCTTGAAGTTCTTCAACGCTTTTTTCTAGTTCAAGTTTTACAATAATTTTAGCTGCGTTCGAAATGATGAAATCGACCTCTATTCCCAGCTGGTGGCAAATTTCTAGCAGCCTTGCGCCGTAAACCGCACCGCTAGATCCCGTGATAGCAACGATCAGATGCATGGGTTTCCCAAACCGTGTTCTCTTGAGGGGACAAGGTTTTAAGCAATTTCCTTCACTTTGGTGACAACGGCGTCCCCGACCTCGGAGGTACTGGATTTGCCGCCCAAATCATAGGTTCGGGCCTTGCCTTCTTTCAGTACATCAATAACCGCTCGCTCGATCTTATCCGCTACCCCCTCTTCTCCCAAGTGCTCGAGCATCATCTGCCCGGCCAAAATTGTAGCAAATGGGTTAGCGACGTTTTTTCCCGCGTGCTTAGGCGCGGAGCCGTGGATGGGCTCGAACATACTTACTCCTTCAGGGTTGATGTTGCCTCCTGGAGCAAGCCCCAAGCCACCTTGAATCATGGCTCCCAAGTCTGTGATTATGTCGCCGAACATGTTGGGTGTGACAACAACTTGGTACCATTCTGGATTTTTGATAAACCACATTGTGATAGCGTCAACAAATGCAAACTCGGTTTCGATTTCAGGATATTCTTTTGCCACCTGCTCGAACACCTCACGCCAGAGGCTGTAGACGTGCGTTAAAACGTTGGCTTTATCAACTGAAGTTATGCGTTTTTTGCCCTTCTTGCGAGCAAGCTCGAATGCATAGCGAATGGCTCGCTCCGCCCCTTTGCGGCTTACCACACCTATCTGATATGCTAGCTCATCTCTGTCAACGTCGATATCTAGGCCAAATCTCACTTGATAAATCGAGCGAAGCACCTCAAGCTTAGCTTTCGATTTACCTTTCGCACGTCCACCTATTCCAACGTAGAAATCCTCAGTGTTCTCGCGCACCACATAAAAATTGACATGCTCTGGCCCTTTGTTCTTGAGTGGACATGGCACACCGGGATAAAGTTTGATAGGGCGGAGGTTGATGTACTGTTCGAAGTAAAAGCGAAGCTTCAGCAAAATACCCTGCTCGAGCACACCTGTTTGCACGCGAGGGTCACCTAGAGCGCCGAGATATATGGCATCCATTTTTGAAAGCTTTTTTAGCTCGTCCTCCGACACGAGCTCCTCAGTCTTAAGGTATTGCTCAGCACCGTAGGGGAACTCGACGAACTCAAGCTTTAAGCCCTTTTTCGCCTCGGCTGCGGCGTTTAGTACTTTTACCCCTTCACGAATTACCTCTGGACCTATGCCGTCACCGGGGATTACAGCAATTTTGTACGTCATGCAACCACTCGCTGAAGCAATTATTTTTATTCACTTGTCCACTTAAACTTAGACGTTTGAGGCGATGTAATGGATTCGACACAACAATTCAAGTTAAATAATACATTCGCGTATATCGCGGCCATCGTGCTTATCACCTGTTTCGTCTTGGTCTTCGCTTTCAGCATCTTACCAAACCTTCCAAACTACCCAAAACAACCAGATGAGTGGCGCTGGTACGCCATATCATGGAACCTCGGAGGCCCGCTGATGTTCATCATCATCTTTCGCATCCACACGCTACGTGTGCTTGGGGATGTTATTCGAAAAGGGCGAGCTGTACTGGGCGTAACGCTATGGGTAAAATTTTGGTTTGGCGTAGCCTTGTTTTTCGGTTTGATGACTTTCCCATTCGTGTTTCAAAATTATGTTGTTTATGGCGCGATGTCAATTTATGCGAATGCTGGGGCGGTGCTCGTGATTGTCGCATGGCTTTCGTTGATAGCATCTACCATCGCTCTACTGCGGACTAGGTGCTCGAAAGCTATGCTGCCCTCAATCGAAAATGCGCGGGAAGTGCATCGAGTCTTACTCGCGCCCGCTTCCATCATTTTCTTCATTTTCACTGGGCTCTCATCTATTACAATCTTGTTTCTGTAACCGCAGATCAGGCGTCTTAAAGCTAGTTGATCAACGTTTAAGGGTCCGCTTCAGATGAGGAAGCAGACCTCCAGCTTGGATTATTTTAAGAACGAAGCTAGGCAGTGGTTCTGCCTTGAATACCTTGCCAGTCCTTAGATTACGCACCACGCCCTCTTGAAAGTCGACTTTTGCTGTGTCGCCCGACTTGAAACCCTTGTGCACGTTGGGGCATGTCAATACATTCAAACCTTGATTAATGGAGTTGCGGTAAAAAATCCGGGCGAACGACTCGGCCACTATTGCCGAAATACCAGCAGCCTTTAACGCAATTGGTGCTTCCTCTCTGCTGGAACCACACCCAAAGTTCCGCCCAGCAATGATAACATCGCCCTTGGCCACTTTAGACGAGAAACTTGGATCAATATTTTCCATCACATGCGAAGCCAGCCAATTTGGATCATGGGTTGCCTCAAACTTGGGTAGGTAGCGACCAGCGATTATATCGTCTGTACTTATGTTATTGTTAAACACCCAAACGCGCGCCATCATACATCCCTCGGGTCAGTTATTACCCCTCTTATCGCAGAAGCAGCAACCGTCGCTGGTGAAGCTAAGTAAACTTTCGACTCTGGACTACCCTGCCTTCCACGGAAATTTCTATTTGATGCGGATATACAAACCTCGCCAGGGCCCAGAACTCCGACATGGGAGCCCATGCAAGCTGCACAACAGGGTGCCTCAACCAACGCTCCTGCTTCTACGAATATCTTGATGAGGCCACCATCAAGCGCTTTTCGATAGACATCCCTAGAAGCAGGGGACACTATTAACCTCACGCGCCTGCTGACCTTTTTGCCCCTGAGAATCGTGGCCGCAGCCTCTAAATCTTCCATCCTCCCGTTCGTACAACTACCTAAAAATGCCTGGTCAATCTCAATTTTTCCCACTTCAGCAACCGGCTTTACATTATCCACGCTGTGGGGGCATGCAACTTGGGGTTCAAGCGCAGACAAATCGTATGTGTGTGTTTCTATGTATTGAGCACCCGAGTCGCTATACACTGCGCTATAACGCTGCTTGGCCCGCCCTGCAAGGTACTTTTTTGTTACCTCATCCGGGGGCACGATCGCGTTCTTTGTTCCCATTTCCACTCCCATGTTGCACATCGCCATGCGACCATTCATCGTGATGTTACGCATACCTTGGCCTGTGAACTCCGCAGAGCAATAGTTTGCACCTTCTGCACCCAAATCTCCGATTATTTTCAAAATAACGTCCTTTGCCATCACCCGCCTCGACAGCTTTTTTTCTAAAACAATTTTGATGCTCTCGGGAACGCGAAACCACAATTTTCCAGTAGCGAAAACGGCGGCCATGTCAGTCGCGCCTACGCCTGTTGAAACACATCCAAGCGCTCCGTATGTTGTCGTGTGTGAATCGGCCCCCACAATCAAACTTCCGGGCAGCGCAAAACCTTTCTCAGGGACAACTTGGTGGCAAATACCTTCAAATATATCGTAAAAGTTTTGAATCTTTTGTTCAGAAGCGAACTTTCTTAATACCATATGATTTAGCGCCGCATCTATCGAATTCGCTGGAACTTGATGGTCACACACTATGACAATTTTTTTAGGATCCCAAACTTTAGCGACGCCTATCTCGCGAAATATATGGATAACTAGGGGTCCGGTGAGATCGTGTATCATCGTCGCGTCGATTTTTGCCTCGACGATTTCACCTGGGCTAACACTTTTTCTACCCGAAGCTCGAGCCAAAATTTTCTCGGTTATGGTCATGCTCATTTAATCACTTTTCACCAAATGTTCATTTCGGCCGTTTCCAAGACATCTAGGTTGTCTCGCTATTTTAAAATCGCTCCCTCGGATGCTGAGCTAACGATGCGCGAATAAAGCGCGAGGTAGCCCTTTCTAACCCGCGGTTTCGGAGGTTTAAACCGTTCAAGCCTAGCCGTAATATCGGCCTCGGGCAAAAGCAATTCCAACTTGCGCCGTTTGATATCAATCAATATTTTGTCACCATCTTGCACGATGGATATTGGACCACCTTCTGCGGCCTCGGGAGAGACATGACCGACGCAGGCACCGTGTGTACCACCCGAGAACCTGCCGTCCGTGATAAGCGCGACCGAATCACCCAGCCCCATACCAATGACCGCAGCTGTCGGGGCGAGCATTTCTCGCATCCCCGGACCACCCTTTGGTCCCTCGTAGCGGATGACAATGACATCACCTTGTTTGATTCGCTTGTTCAAGATGGCTCTGGTCGCATCCTCTTCGCGATCGAAAATACGCGCAGCCCCCCGATGTCGTAACATGCGCGAGCTTACTCCAGCGTACTTTACAACCGCACCCTTGGGAGCGAGATTACCATAAAGAATCGCTATACCACCCTCGGAGTGATACGGCTTCGTCAAAGGCTTGATAACCTTAGAATTGTGAAATTTTATAAACTTCAAATTATCTCGAACTCGGCGTCCCGTGACCGTGAGCGGGCTTCCTCGAACTAACTTGCCCAATCTCTTCATGAGTGCTGGCACCCCGCCCGCCTGCTCTAGGTCAAGCATATAATGCTCGCCGCTTGGTCGCAGATTGCATATTTGCGGTGTGCGACGGCTGAGTCTATCGAACACATCCAAACAAAGTTTGGTGTTGGCATCATGAGCAATCGCGAGTAAATGAAGCACAGTGTTAGTTGACCCCCCCAGCGCTAGGTCAACAATGATAGCATTTTCGAAGGCTGAGCGAGTCATAATCTTACGAGGCGTTATCCCGCGCTGTAACAACTCCATGATTTGCTTACCACTTTGTTTCGCGAGGCGCCTCTTTTTTGCATCTATAGCGTGTGAAGTACCAACCCCCGGCAGCGACATCCCAAGTGCTTCAGTCAAACATGCCATGGTATTCGCAGTGAATAGGCCAGCACAGGAGCCACAGCCAGGGCAACATCGATCCTCTATCTCCCTCGCCTCGTGCCCGCTAAGCTTTCCAGCTTTAACCGCTCCGACTGCTTCGAATGCACTTATGACATCCAAACGTTTCCCCCGCCACTCCCCAGGCATCATCGGGCCTCCCGTAAGCATAATCGCAGGAATGTTAACTCGTGCGAGAGCCATGAGCATGCCAGGCACGATTTTGTCGCAGCTCGCAATGGAAACTACCGCATCGAAACGATGAGCTTCCAACATGAGTTCTAGACTGTTAGCTATTACCTCTCGTGAAGGGAGCGAAAAGCACATACCTTGCGTGCCCATCGCTATACCATCACATATGCCGATGGTATTGAACTCGAAAGGTGTTCCCCCAGCTGCACGAATGCCAGCAGAAACTGCCCCACTCAGTTCTCGGAGGTGCAAGTGCCCAGGGACCACATTGTTATAAGAGTTTGCTATCGCTACAAAAGGGCGTTCGATGTCTGCGTCGGTTAAACCATCAGCTTTCAGAAGTGCACGTCGGGGTAAACCTTCAAGACCTGAAACAACCTCTCGGCTACGAAGCTTCATTGACCCAGCCTCCTAGAAGGCTTCATCGTTAAGCCTTATTTAATTTTCCTGATACAAAAATACGTTATCACTTTTCGATGCCAGCCCACTTGCGTAAATCTCGCCCAATCTTCTCAATGAGATGCTCTTTCGCAGCCTCACGCATTTTCTGCAAGTTTGGAATTTTCGCCTGACTTTCTGCGACCCATTCTTTCGCAAATTTGCCGCTCTTGACATCCGCGAGCATTTTCTTCATCACTTCACGAGCGCGTTCGTCGATTACCCACTTGCCTCTAGTTCTACCACCATACTCTGCGGTGTTACTGACGGCTTTCATCATTCCCTCGATTCCATGCTCGTAAACGAGGTCGATGATTAGCTTGAGTTCATTGAGGCACTCAAAATACGCTATTTCTGGCTGATATCCAGCTTCAACTAAAGTTTCAAACCCAGCTTTTATTAGCTCCGAGACTCCACCCACGAGCACGACTTGCTCCCCAAAAAGATCGGTCTCAACTTCTTCTTTGAACGTTGTCTCCACCACCCCGATTCTAGTTAGCCCAACTCCTTTTGCGAGCGCTAGGGCAATCTGCCTCGCTTGACCACTGGGATCTTGGGCGACCGCGAGCAACCCCGGCGTTCCAGAACCCTGCTGGTACATGCGCCGCAAGAGTGCTCCCGGCGCCTTTGGGGCAATCATGATCACGTCGACATCGTTGGGTGGAATGATCTGTTTGAAGTGGATGTTGAACCCGTGACTGAAGCAAAGCACCTTACCTTTTTTAATGTGTTGAGAGACCTGCTCACGGTAGACCGGCGCCTGGTACTCATCGGGGATAAGCATGTGGACGATGTCTCCCCGCCGCGCAGCTTCGGCGATATCATAGACCTCAAACCCATCAGCCACTGCTTTATCATAACTCGGATCCTTTATGCTTCCAATAATTACTTTGCAACCGGAATCACGAAGGTTGTTGGATTGCGCCTGCCCTTGGTTGCCGTATCCTATGATCGTTATGGTTTTGTCTTTTAGAATACTCAGGTCGGCGTCTTGGTCGTAATAGATCTTCGCCATAACATCAGTCCATAACTTATTTTACACGCGATATAAGAACTTGTCCTGAGCGAGCTACCTCTTTCAGCATTTTTGGGCCCAATGACTTGATCACACTTTCTATTTCGTCATGCTCTCCGCTGAGTTCAGCGATCACCATATTGTTTTTAGACTCAAGCACCCGACCACCCGCTCGCTCGATCTGCTGCACCATCTGCAATAGTTGCTTCTTGTTTAGTTTTCGTGTCTTTAACAGCGTCACCTCTCGAACGATGCTTTGCTCAGGCTCGATTACCTCAACATCCACGATGGGCTCCAAGCGGACTAGTACCCTACGCATGAACTCGGCCATGCGGTCGTCTTCCTTGAACATCAGGATAATTCGTGCCAATCCGGTAGGCTCGATTCCTACTGT
>JABAOC010010343.1_pt3 | contig 32331 bp, 37 predicted proteins | sample 7062161 | NCBI WGS metagenome assembly JABAOC01 (sample SAMN14538625, study PRJNA623070) | marine sediment metagenome | biome: marine biome [ENVO:00000428]; feature: marine pelagic biome [ENVO:01000023]; material: deep marine sediment [ENVO:00002113] | place: India: Gulf of Khambhat ... | reverse complement strand
GACCTCTTCAGGGTCCACGTCGAGTAACCCCCCCTTCTTTCCGGGGGAAACTAGATAAACCACCCTTCGAAACCCAAAGGGAGCGATAGTTGAGACAAAGAAACGCCGCCCTCGTGGCCCTGGTAATACTTATCTCGGTTCACCCCGTCGTCTCCGCGGCTGCACCCGTCAAGTACAGGTACACGCTCTCCTATCGCTTCGAGAACAGGGGCACAGAGGCCGTGGAGCTTTTCCGTGAGGACTTCGCGATCCCGTTGTTCAAGGACACGGAGCGGCAAGAGGTGGATATAACGGAGTCCGACACGCCTCTCGGCGAGACGTTGACGGACGAGGACGGCAACAGATGGGCGGTCGTCGACGTACCGCTCACCATAGGCCCGGGAGAGGAAGTTTCATTCACGGCCACTTACTTGATCGAGTCCTCACCCAAGCCTTGGCCTGAGCTGAGCTTCACAGATGCCGAGGGGTTCGACTCGATCCCAAGCGAACTCGTGGACAACTACACGGGCTCGACGGAGACCTTCATGAGCGAAGACCCGAACGTGTCCCAGCTGGCCCACGAGGTTGCTGGAAGATCCCCCACCGTGCTGGACGCCGTGGTGAACATGATAGACTGGCTAGCCGCTAACACCGAGTACTGTAACTTCGAGGTGCCCCGGTACCCTAACCAGACAGCCGTCGACGGGCTCGGGGACTGCGACGACCAGTCCATCCTCCTGATATCCATGTGCCGCAGCCTGGGCATCCCCGCGTACCTACAGGTGGGGATAGTGATACACCCAGGCATTGAGGACTCTGAGACTTCGTGGGAGGGCCACCTTAAAGACACTAGGGACGGAGTCGGGTGGCATGCCTGGGCGATGATCTATGTGCCGCCGTGGGGTTGGCTCCCCGTGGACCTGACGCTGGTGCAGGTGGACGGGGGGCTGGACGTGATATCCGGTGCCCCGGAGTATGAGTCGAACATCATACCCTGCTTCGACGTGAACAGGCAGCCGTATATCGGGGAATCGCTTGGCACCCGCGCGAGGTTCATCGGAAGCACCGTGTATGTGGAGATAACTGACGAAGCCGGTCGGGTGGAGTCAGGGATACCGAGGGGGGAGCTGTACCTGGTTGCGGGGCTGGGCGTGGCGGTGACGGCGGCCATCGTCCTCATGTTCGTGTCCGATAGAAGGGTTAAGCCATCAAACGTTACAGCACGGTCTTGAGGGCGTCGGGGGCGCTCGGTGGCACGCATCTTCTGAGCCTACTGAAAGCGCGGAGCTCATCGTTCCGCCCCATCTTTGAGGCCTCTATCCCCTGCCTCAGCACCTGGACCGCCTCGTCCATGGCCCTCCGCTCGACCGGGAAAGGGACGCCGTCCTTGCCGCCGAACGCGAAGTTGAACCTGACCGGGTCGCGCCAGCTGGCGCCGTCCCCGTACACGAGCTCCGCCACCAAGGCGAGCCCCCGCACGGTGCCTGGCCCGACCCCCCGTATGGAGACGAGCTCCTCGTAGCTTCGGGGCTGGAAGTTATACGCGGCCCTCACCGCGTCCCAGTTCACCGACCGGGGCATCACGAGGGACTTCTTGCCCGTCCATCCGTCGAGCCTCGACTGGCCCTCCGGCGGCGGCTTGACAAGCATCCTCCTCAGCCTCTCTGGGCTCTCCCTCACTATGTCTACGCACGTATCCTGGTTTTTCGCGCTATCCCTGCTAGTCATGTCGAGGGCCCTGTCTAGGCGGGTCTCGCAGAGTATGGCTCCCTGGGGCTCCACGATGAAGCCCCTGTGGTCGAGGCCCCAGTGGTAGCGCCTCGCGTTTGCCCTCTCCTCGTTTATCCCCTGCTGGACGACGATCCAGTCCCCGTCCTCGGTAAACATGAGGCAGTGGTGGTAGAGCTGGTACCCGTCCTGGACGAGGCTGTTGTCGACCTTGGCGGCCATCCTGCTGGCGTACACTAGGCCGTCCACCCTCCACCCGCTGAGGCCGAAGACCTGCCCCATCTCACGTATCTCCCTGGGCGTCCTCAGGCTGGTCCTGCCTTTTCCGCCGCACACCGTGACGCCCAGACTCTCCCTGTCCATGGCCTCCTTGAGGGCGCCGCAGGTGACGGTGGTGGTGCCGCTGCTGTGCCAGTCGTAGCCCAGCACGCAGCTCAGGCTCTGGAAGAACCAGGGATCGCTCAGCCGCTCCAGGAGCCCCCTGCGCCCGTACTCGTCTATCAATATGTCCACGATGCACTCCGCCATCTGCACCATGCGGCTGAACAGCCACCTGGGCGCCCTCCCGCCGTGGAGAGGCAGCACGGCGGAGCCCGTGTAACCCATGTGGAACGCGGGGCCGAGCGGAGTTAAAACCGTTATCCACCGCGCTCAGGGTGGGACGCGACTGAAAGTGCTAAAAGCGTAGACCACTCTGGGTTCAAACATGGAAGCACCAACACTGAAGGACGTCCTATTGGCGCGGAACAGGATAAGGCCATACCTCCTAAAGACGCCGTTCCACACCTACCCGACCCTAAACGAGTACCTCGGCGTTGAGGCCTACGTGAAGCACGAGAACCACCACCCCACGGGGGCCTTCAAGATCAGGGGAGGCATCAACCTGATCAGCCAGCTGCCCATGCAGGACAGGGAGCGCGGCGTCATAACCGCCAGCACAGGCAACCACGGCCAGAGCATCGCCCTCGCCAGCAGGATTTTCGGAGTCAAGGCCATCGTGTGTGTCCAGGACGGCGCCAACCCAACAAAGGTCGCGGGCATCAGGAGCTTCGGCGCCGAGATCGTCGAGCACGGCAGAGACTTCGACGACGCCAGGCTGAACGCCGAGCGGCTGGCCGAGGAGCACGGCTACAGGTACATCCACAGCGGCAACGAGCCCCTCCTCATAGCGGGCGTGGGCACCATGGCTCTCGAGATGATAGAGGACCAGCCAGACCTGGACGTCGTGTTCAGCCCGGTCGGGGCGGGCACCAACTGCGCGGGCGTCGGCCTCGTATACAAGGCGCTGAGCCCCGGGACCAAGGTGGTCGCCGTCCAAGCAGAGAACGCGCCAAGCGTCTACAGGAGCTGGAAGAGCGGAGCCCTGGAGTCAACCGACTCCGCGAAGACGATGGCCGACGGGCTCGCAACAAGGCAGGCGTTCGAGCTGCCGACCCGGATGCTGAGAGACCTCGCAGACGACTTCATACTCGTCTCCGAGGACGAGATAAGGGAAGCCATAAAGACGTACGTAGACAAGGCGCACACCGTCGCAGAGGGCGCAGGAGCCGCCTCACTCGCCGCAGCCACGAAGATCAAGGATCAGCTCAAGGGCAAGAAGGTGGGGCTGATACTCAGCGGCGGAAACATAACCTACGAGAACCTGATGAAGTGCCTAGCCTAGCCTATTAGCCGCCCGTAGCGGTCCACTTCCTGTCTACGGATCCTGGTGCTGCTGATGGGCTTGCCGTCCTCGGCCAGCACCATGGTGATGACGAACATCAGCAACGGCCTCAGCCCCCTCTCAACCCTCATCTGGTTGATGACCTCGGCTGTGGGCTCCGTCTCCTCGCTCACTATGATGCCCTCGATGTCGGTGCTGTCGACGGTGGGCCCGAACGGGTCGCTGATGGGGACGATCTTGGCGCGCTCGTAGTACCCCCTATCCCGTAGAAAGTTTACGACGTCCCGGTGTCTCTTATCGTAGCAGTCTATCTTGTGCTCCTTCTTCAGGGTGGCAGCGAACTCGTCCGTGGTGATCCCCACTATGGCTTGGTCGCCGACGTTGAAAGTCTCCTCGAGGAGAAACCAGTGGCCCTTGTGCATCACGTCGAAGGTCCCGCCGACGGACACCAGCTTGAGCCTGTTCTCAGACAAGTGGAGAGCACCTAAACGCAGTATGGAATGGACCCACGCAATTAAGTTTTTTCACATCGTCGACTTTTAAAAAAATATGGTTACTCCGCGATGAAGCAGGTCATGGTGGTGTTGATCCCCTCAGTCTGTCTGATGTTGTCTATGATTATGTCGTGCAGCACGGTAGTGTTTTCGCCTTCGATCATCACGTAAGCATCGTAGGGCCCATATAGGAAGTGCGCCTCAACCACTCCCTCTATCTTCGTTAAAACCTCAAGAACCTCTGGACCCATCCCCGGCTCAACGGTTAACAATACCAACGCTTTATCCATAGACACCATTAAACCATGGGGAGCTCAGCAATATAAACTGTCCCGGGTATCGCGAAACCGTTATATCCTCTGGTTGATTCAATGAACCGAAAACGAGGTATATCATTGTCCTCAGAGTTTTCGAGCCGCATATCAGGGTTCTACAAGAAGCCAGTAGAGGAAAGGATCAGCATCATAGCCGAAAAGACGGGTCTGACCCCGGAGGAGGTGGAGATCCTCGGGTCCCGGGGCGGGCTCACCATGGAGGCGGCCGACCGGATGACCGAGAACGTCATCGGCACCATAGCTTACCCGTTCAGCGTGGCCGTCAACTTCCGGGTGGACGGCAGAGACTATCTGGTGCCCATGGCAGGCGAGGAGCCGAGCGTCGTCGCCGCGGCCAGCAACATGGCCCGCCTCATGAGGGACGGCGCAGGCATAGAGGCCAGAGCCACGGACCCCGTCATGATAGGCCAGATTCAGGTGCTCGACATCCCGGACATGGACGCCGCGGTTAAAGCGGTAGAGGAGAACAAGGGCACGCTCATCGAGTCCGCGAACGAGCTGGACCCGGTGCTTGTCAGGTTCGGAGGAGGAGCCAAAGACATTGAGCTTAGGCCCATCGAGACAGAGGAGGGCCCCATGCTCATCGTCCACCTCCTCGTGGACTGCAGGGACGCCATGGGGGCCAACGCCGTCAACACCATGGCTGAGGCTCTGGCGCCCACCCTAGCCGAGCTCACAGGCGGAAGGACGCTGCTCAGGATCATAAGCAACCTCGCCGACAGGAGGCTCATCACGGTCAAGGGAAAGGTGAAGAAAGAAGACATCGGCGGCGAAAAAGCGGTCAACAACATAGTCTCGGCTTGGGCCTTCGCGGACGCCGACCCCTACAGGGCGGCCACCCACAACAAGGGCATCATGAACGGCGTAGCCGCCATCGCCCTCGCCTTCGCGCAGGACCACCGTGCCCTAGAGGCTGGCGCCCACGCCTACGCCGTGAAGGACGGCCAGTACAAGAGCATGAGCCGGTGGAGCAGGGACGGGAACGGCGACCTCGTCGGAGAGATGACCCTCCCAATGGCCGTGGGCCTCGTCGGGGGCGCCACCCGCAGCCACCCCATGGCTCAGGTAGCCCGTAAGATACTGGGCGTAGACAAGGCGGTGGACCTAGCTAAGGTGATGTGCGCGGTCGGGCTCGCTCAGAACCTCGGCGCCCTCAGGGCGCTCACACAGGAGGGTATTCAGCACGGCCACATGAGGCTCCACGCCAGGAACCTCGTTGTCATGGCCGGCGCCTCCGGCCCATTGATAGAGAAGGCTGTCAAGCTCCTCGTCGATTCAGGCGAGATCAGGTTCCCCAAGGCCCAGGAGATCGTAAAGAAGCTGAAGAACCTGTCCTAGGTCACGGCGTTGACCATCGAGATCGACGACGCGGGCACAGGGGACATCCTTTTCGGCGTCGTCATAGGCGCCTACAGGCCAGAGACCAACCACTTCATATACGACATGATCGACGTGAGGTACTTCCAGGAGCCTGTGTACGGCAAGAAGAGGCACCTGAACGAGGCCCGCAGGATAGCCCTTAGGCTCGTGGAGAGGCTCGGGCTCGGCGAAGAGGAGAACATCCTGATCTGCACCGGCGACGTCCTCAACGAGGCGGCGGAGGCCCTTCTAGAAAGGTATGGCGAGGAGCGCATCGAGCGTGGGAAGATAGAGGGAAGAGCCCAGTTCCTCGTGGAGCAGGCCTACACCGACGAGCTCCGTAACATCGGCTACGAGCCCCGGGAGGATCGAACCGAGAAGTGGGGGAAGAACTTCTGGCACATGTACAACTGGGTAATGAAAGACCCGGAGAATAGGCTCCGCTGGACCAAGTCGGCGTTCCCAAACCTCAAGAAGTATCCCCTCTTCAGGTGACCCTCTACCTATCACTTATTATTGGCTTTTACCTTTGGGTAAATGAAAGATTTATGAAGTACAGCGAAGGCGACGTCTGGCGCATCACCGTCGACGAGAGACTGGACGAGAAGATTGTCAGGTTCCTCGTAGCGGAGATGAAGGACGGCGTCGACATGGGCGTCGTGATCGACGAGGAGATCTGGGGAGATGAGGTGGAGTTCATAATCACTAGCGACGATCTAAGCTGGCTTCACCATAAAGACGAGGAATGCTTCAACTGCTGGAGCCTGGTCAAGGAAACCTGGGGCATCCACCCTAAACTTGCCCCCGAGTGGGGCGAACTCGGTGAAGGACAGGTGTATCTCTCGGGGTCATTCGAGATGAACAGGGTAGCCAATTCCTTCGTCATCAAACGTAACCCCAGGAAACGCACCTTCATACGGGTGGATACTCTCCCAGAGATTGAGGACGACCTGAAGTGGCTGTACAACGAGGTCGTCACACGGAGGAGGGGTTGATGCCCAGTAACGTCGAACCAGAGGATCTGGTGTTCCACGTCCTCAACGTGGGCTTCGGGGACAGCATCATCGTGGAGTTTCCCGAGGACGAAAACGGGAAGAGGTCCTATGGGTTAGTAGACTGCTGCACATACGACAAGACCAATGAATATCTCAACAAACTCGTCGATAAGCGACCGGGTGACAGGAAGCTGAGGTTCATATGCGCCACCCACCCCCACATCGATCACATACGAGGCATAAAGAACTTCATCGAGTCCCCTACAACTAGGCCGGCGAAGCTATGGGACAGCGGTTTCAGGCACGCCTCCCAGACCTATATGAAGATACTCCGCGCCGCGCTGGACAACCACGTCGAGGTGCTCAGGGTCAGCTCCGGCATGGAGTGGTACTACGGAAGCGTGCAGATCTCCGCTATCTCACCCAGCATAAGGCTGCGCAATAAATACGCCACCTACGGCGTCGACATGAACAACGCCTCCATAGTGCTCAGGTTCGAGAACCACAGGGAGAAATACCTGTTGACTCGGTCACACGAGTACGAGGGAACCAGAAGCAAGCTCGACGTGCGGCGGGCGGGCTCCGGCGTCGCCATACTGGCCGGGGACGCGGAGTACGACAGTTGGGCCCACATAACCGACGAGTATCCGCGTCTGGAGAGGCCAGACGAGCACAAGCCGCTGGTGACGAAGATGGTCAACCAGCTCGCCTGCAGCGTCGTCAAGGTGTCCCACCACGGCAGCATGCACGGGACCCCCCTCGACGTCTACGAGAAGATGATGCCCGAGACCGCGGTGATATCCACGAGGCAGGAGTACTCCACCAAGGACGTCGGCGACTTCACGCTGCAGCGGGGGCTGTTCCCCCACCCGACGTCAATAATGGCGCTGGAAGAGGTGGGCGCCGTCATATTGACGACTGAGGGCTGCTACGAGCGCGAGGAACGCGACGACGGCGTGCAGAAGCTCCCAGAATACGCCCACGAGGGAACCATAGTGGTAAAGATGCCCCCAGGCGGTCCAGCTGAGATCGAGAAGCTAGACGACGACAAGGATACGGTCCCCTCGCCGCCGTGAAAGCAGCTCCATATTCTTTTATTCCGTCACAGACAGTCTAGTTTGAAACGAGATGAAGCCTTGGCTCCTCAACATACTCGCATGCCCCATCGACAAACACCACCCCCTAGAAGCCTACTTCTTCAAGTGGGAGACAACCGAGGCGGAGCTTGAGAAGATAAACAGAGACGCCGGAGTCACCACCGTCCACTTCAAGAAACAGTACTCGCACCTCGCCAAGCAGATAGCCGACGGCACCATAAGCCCCCCGGCTCTTGAGAAGATCACCGACGAGACGGGCTCCACCTACTCCCAGGAGCTGTACATCGACGCAAAAAAGTTCCTCAACCGACTGTCCTTCGAGAACAGCCACGAGGAGAAGGGGCTGCTGAGAGACCACCCCGAGGGGATAGACGTGCTCTACAGATACCTAAACCTAGTCGAGGTCGAGGAGGGGCTCCTGCGCTGCCCCGAGTGCGGCAGATGGTACCCCATAGGCAGCGCCGTCGAGACCATCCCGGAGCTCATGCCAGACGACCTCCGGGAGAGAGAGCGAGACCTTGAGTGGCTGGCTAAATGGAAGGATAAGCTGCCCGAGGATGTGCTAAAGGAAGGTAAGCCATTCACGCTGTGAGGCCCTCGTCTCTCGCCTTTTTGGTCACCCAGTAACCCGTTACCAACGCGACCACGGTGATCATCAACTCCGGGTATACCCAGCCATACTTTAAGGTCGCCATGGCTACGAAGTCAACCAAGAAGTGTATGGCCACGGCCCCGACTAGGTACCTCACGTCCTTTCTCCTGAAATACTCCAGCACCATGACGGACAGCCCTATCTGAAGCGTAATCGCCCCAAGCCTCTCGTACAGCCCGACTAGCGGCAAGTAGGCTGGCGACAACAGGATGGACTCAAGGAGCTGGCGGGGGATCAACTGTGGGTTGACCAGCAATATAACGCCCAACGTGAGGACGTTGACTCCTACTATGAAAACAGACTCTATGCCGCCGTGACCCGCTCCATACATGAGCCCGTTCCTGAGACTGTGTTCCTCTACCACGTATCTGTAGGCTATGTATCGGGCTCCCTCCTCGAAGATACCGGCTGTGAGCGACGGGAAAGCCGCCAAGATGAGCGTAGTCAAGGTGTCCCCATAGCCCAGCGTCCAAACCGCGGATGAGACGTAGCTGTTCAGCGGGAACCTTATGAGGGAGGCGAGGAACATCATGGCCCCGACGAAGAACCACCTCCAGTCTACCCCTAATCTACGTTTCAGCGTGTAACCGAGGCCAAAAGGGATCAGAATCTCTAGGGCCCCCGAGAAGAAATAGGCTGCCCCTCTGACCACTTCCATTAGCGTCACCTCATACTGTGTTTTTACGTATTTAACCCCTCATCGAGTGACCTGTTTGATGGGTGTCCCCGATAATCGTATAAAGGCAGCGGGAAATACCTACACACGGTGATTAGTTGAAGTTTAAACGGTATCTCTCGTGCATCGACACCCACTGCAGCGGAGAGTCCACCCGCGTGCTGGTGGGCGGCGTCCCCAAGCTCATAGGGAAGACGATGCAGGAGAAGCAGAAATACTTCAAGGACCACTACCACAGCCTCCTAGGCACCATGCTCAAGGAGCCCAGGGGATTCGAGGGCATGCTGGGCGCCGTGCTCACCGAGCCGTGCCACCCCGACGCCGACGTCGGCGTCATATACCTCTGGACCGACGGATACTTCAGCGCCTGCGGCGACAGCACCTACAGCTGCAGCGCCGCGCTTGTCAACACAGGCATGGTAGACGTCAAGGAGCCCGTCACAGACATCACGTTCGACACGGTGGCCGGCCTCGTGCGGACAAAGGTCGAGGTCGAGGACGGCGTCGCCAAGGCCATCTACATGCAGGGCGTGCCCAGCTTCTACTGGAAGACCATGAAGTTCGACATCCCCGACGTCGGAGAGGTCGAGGCGGACATCGCGTACGGCGGCCTCTGGTACGCCTTCGTAGACGCGGACAGCGTCGGGCTGGAGCCGACTCTGGAGAACAAGGACTACTGGATCCCCCTGGGCTGGGACATGAGGAACTACATCAAGGACCAGATAGAGCTGGATCACCCCGAGTACCCAGAGCTGAAGATACTCGACCTGGTGACTTTCTACAACGAGCCCACCAAGAAGGAGTACACGAGCAGGCACTGGAACGTGTTCGGGCCCAAACAGAGCTGCCGCAGCCCCGCAGGCACATGCACCAACGCCCGCATGGCCGCCATGTACGGTAAAGGCGAGCTGAAACCCGGGGACGAGGTGAAGTTCGAGTCCACCATAGGCACGGTGATGGTGGGTAAGATCGCGAAAGAGGTCAAGGCGGGTAAATACAAGGCCATAGTCCCCGACGTCATGGCCACCGCCTACATAACCGCTTTCAACCAGGTAGTCATCGACCCCGACGACCCGCTCAGAGCAGGCTTCCTATTCTAACCTATTCTTTTTTAGCTATTAGCATCTCAGGCGCGTGGACCTTCAGGAGTTCCTCCACCTTCTTAAACTCCCCCAGCGTCTTGTTGCCTTTTTTCGTCATCTCGAAGGTGTCCGTCTTCTGGCCTCTCTCGTTGTAACCCTGAGATAAAAAGCCCTGCTGGACGAGCTGCCCGACGATCTCTCTGGCCTTCTTAGTGTTGACGTAGGTGGTCTCCATGATCTCCACGAGGCTGGTGTTGCCGTCGCTGATGGTCTCCAGTATCTGCATCGACGTCTGGTACTTGGAGTTTCTCATGGACATGTCTTTCGTTTAAATTCAAAGTAATTAAAGGATTATCAACCAGTGTTACTTGATTACGATACATATCAATGGACGATTTATCCTCCAAGAGAGCGTCGATGACTTATCAAGCCTATTAAATAGTAGTGTCTATGCCTAACAATGAGGCGTGACAAGTTGCCTAAGGAACAGATATTGTTAAGCGCCGGAGACCCGGACGTTGAGGCCCCCCAGTACGCGATCAACGAGGCTCTCCTCGGCATCATCGAGGGTGGGATGAACACCCACTACCCCCACTACTCAGGCTACCCCGAGAGATTCAACGAGGCGGTCGTGGACTACTACAAGAAGTTCACGGGCGTAGAGTACGAGCCGAGGCAAGTCATACCCGCTGCGGGCAGCAGCGCGGCCCTCTACGTGGCCCTGGCCACGGTCCTCCGGGAGGGCGACGAGGTTCTCATGTTCACCCCATACTACATGGGCCACAGGAGCATCTTCGACGGCATGGGCGTCAAGATGAACACCGTGCCCCTGCTCAAGGAGAGGAACTACCACCCCGACCCGGGCGTCATCGCAGACTACGTGACGCCCAAAACTAGGGCGGTCCTTCTATGCAACCCGTCTAACCCGACGGGCACCGTGTTCAACGAGGAGGAGTGCAAGGTAATGGGAGACCTGGCCGTGGACAACGACATGGCCATCCTAGCCGACGAGATATACCTCCACTTCGTGTACGACGGCAACAGGTTCGTGAGCATCGCCGGTCTCAGCGACGATTACAAGGAACGCACCCTGGGCATCATGAGCTTCAGCAAGACCTTCAGCATGACCGGGTGGAGGCTCGGCTACAACATCGTCCCGGACATGTACCTAGAGAAGGCGACCAAGATCAGAGCCATGACGGCTCCCCGCCCCGCGACCTTCGTGTTCAGGGCTGGGATCTCGTGTCTACGAGGCGACTTCAAGTACGTCGACGAAAGGCGTAACGAGTACGAGAAGAGGCGAAACTACTTCGTCAAGGCGGTGGACGATATGGGCTGGCCGTGCCACATGTTCGAGGGGGCGTTCTACGCCTGGTTCGACGTACGCAGCACAGGCATGGGCAGCGTGGAGTTCCTTGACAAGCTCAATGAGAGCCAGAGCCTCCGGTTGAGCCCCGGCAGCCGCTTCGGCGCAGACGGCTTCATAAGGGTGCCGCTGGTGAAGCCCATCCCAACCCTAAAGGAAGCCGTGAAACGGCTCAAGGCCTTCAAGGACGGCCTCTAACCCCCAACTTTTATTGCCTCGTCCGCATTCTTCCGTAGTCTGATGTTAAGCAAGAGAAAGTCACTGAGGAGGAGGACAGCGAACAAGCTAGTCGAAGAGCTGTCGTCTTTGTTCGGCGAGATCGATGCAGAGAGGTTCGAGTCCGCACTGCTGGATGAAGCCACGGTGTACCTGCTGGACGACGTCATAGAGTTCGTGAGGGACGGCGACGACCTCTACCCGTACTTGGGCGGCACCCACGTTGACCGGCTGCCTAGGGTGGTAGTGGACATGGGGGCCATACCATACGTCTGCAACGGAGCCGACGTCATGGCTCCCGGGGTAACGGACATGGACTCTTTCATGGCCGGCGACCTCGTCGTGGTTAGAGACGTCACCCACGGAAAGGCCCTGGCCGTAGGCAGGGCTCTGAAGAGCTCCTCCGACATAGAGGCAGCCAGGAAAGGCAAAGTGCTGGAGAACCTCCACTACGTGGGGGATCGTCTCTGGAAAGCGGCCTAGAAGTGTCTAACCATCTCTATCTTGGGCAGATAGTAGACGAATGCGATGACCGCGGTGCCGATGAATATCAGTATGAAGAGCCACATGCTCCACTGGAACACCTTCCACCAGACCCCGTACTTCCTCACCCCCTCCCTGTAGCTTCTCTCGTAGGCGAGTATGCCTTCTTTTATGTTGTGTGGGAGTTTCCTCAGCGAGGCCAAGAGCTTCCCCAATCTACCCTTCTTCGCCACCGGTGTTCATTCCTATTTGCTTGGCTGGGTCTTTATTTCTTTGTGTATCTATGCAGCAACCCTTAAATCAAGACATGAAACAACGTTCATATGAAGTAATGTTCATCGGTGTGTGTGATGGTTAAGCGAAGCATCGTCGACATAGACGAGGAGAAATGCAACGGCTGCGGCCAATGCATCCCCAACTGCGCCGAAGGCGCCCTCCAGATAATAGACGGCAAAGCCCGGATAGTAGACGACGCCTACTGCGACGGCCTCGGGGCCTGCCTAGGCCACTGTCCACAGGACGCCATCGCCATCATAGAACGCGAGGCCCCCGAGTTCGACGAGGAGGCGGTCCACGAACACCTAGAGACCCTGAAAAAAGGTGAAACACTGGCATGCGGCTGCCCAGCATCCCAGGTCCAATTGCTTGAGGGTGGCACGGCGGCGGAGAACGTTGAGGCGCCAACCCCGTCTGCCCTCCGGCACTGGCCTGTCCAGTTAAACCTTGTGCCCGTCAAGGCGCCATTCCTCAGGGATTCGGATCTGCTTCTGTTGGCTGACTGTACAGCGGTCGCGTATCCGGCGCTCCATCAAATGCTGCTCAAGGGTAGAACCGTCGTTGTGGGGTGCCCCAAGTTCGACGACATAAACCACTATGTCGAGAAGTTGTCGGAGATGTTGAGGAGAAACGACGTGAGGAGCCTGACCGTGGCTCACATGGAGGTGCCTTGCTGCAGCGCGCTAAACGTCGCCGCCCAGCGCGCCCTGGATGCCTCAGGTATGATGATCCCGACGCAGCGCCTGATAGTCTCTGTTGGCGGAGACATCAAGAGAGTCTAGAATTTCCATCGATTCATCATGCTCACAAACTTTAAACGCTATGCCCTGTGACTTATTGAGATTCGGTGAACATCCTATGGGTATGCTTGACGATGTTCGTGTCCTAGACTTCAGCCACGTGTACTTCGGCCCCTTCAGCACCATGATCATGGCCGACATGGGCGCCGACGTCATAAAGATAGAGCCCCCTTGGGGAGAGATCGCCAGGCTCTACCCACCCCACTTCGGGGGCGTCAGCAGCGTTTTCCACTACCTCGACCGGAACAAGAAGGATGTGAGCCTAAACCTCAAGGACCAGAGGGCGAAGGAGATCATCTACGAGCTGGTGAAGCAGTGCGACGTGGTCGTCGAGAACTTCAAGCGGGGCACCATGGACAAGCTGGGCCTTGGCTACGAGGATCTGAAGAAGATTAAGCCCAACATCATCTACGCCAGCCTCAGCGGCTTCGGCTTGGACGGCCCGTACAGGGACCGCCCCAGCTTCGCGCCCATCGCCGGCGCCTACAGCGGCTGGTACAGGCTCACGGGAGACAACGTTGACCCGGAGGGCCCCCCTATCGTCCCCGCTGCCTGGCACGGCGACCTGGACCCCGGCCTCTGGGCGGTCGTGGGCATCCTCGGAGCCATCAGGCACAGGGACAAGACCGGTGAGGGGCAGCTGGTTGACGTGTCTCAGCTGGACTGTATGCTGGCTCAGACCGGGGTCCAGATCACGGGCTACACCCTCAGCGGCAAACTACCATGGGAGCGCAGCCTGGACAGGGTCATGGGGCCTTCGACCTTCGGGGTGTTCCAGGCCACTGACGGCTACGTCTACGTGGCGGCTGACCCGAACATGCACCAGAGGCTGATGACGGCAATGGGCGTCGACGATCTTGGCACAGGCCGCACGGTGCTGGAGAACTGGGTGAGCGAGAAGAAGGTGGACGAGGTGGTCGACGCCCTCGTGGCTGTGAGCGTCCCCGTGGCCCCCATACTGCAGATAGACGAGGCCATCGAGGACCCCCACGTCAAAGCGCGGGGCACCATAGTAGAGATCGAGCACAAGACCGCTGGGAAAGTCCGTATGCCGGGGTTCCCGCTCAAGATGAGCGCCACGCCCGGCACGATAAGGCTGGCAGCGCCCCTGCTGGGCGAGCACACCGCCGAGGTCCTCAAGGAGATGCTTGGCTACACGGACGAGCAGATCCAGAAGCTCCGTAAGGCCGGCGCCATAGTCACCCCTTGACCATCCTTATATCAATCTTTTATACGGCGACACGTTTTTCTGAGGTGAGGAAGTATGCCGGGGTTCCCCGAGCAGCGTAAGGAGATGGTGAAAAGGTACACCAGGGCAGGGTATGTCAGGTCCCAGGCCATGGCCGACGCCATGCTGCGGGTGCCCCGGGAGGAGTTCATGGACCCCCGGTACAGGAAGTACAGCTACTACGACCAGCCTTTCCCTATCCCGGGGGACGGCAGGCAGACCATAAGCGCGCCCTACATGTACCCCGTGAGCTACGAGCCGCTTGGGCTCAGGGAGGGGATGAGGGTACTAGAGATAGGGGCTGGCTCGGGGTACGGCGCGGCCCTGGCCTGGGAGCTCGTCGGGGAGACCGGCCTAGTGGTGGCGGTGGAGATTAACTCCGTCACCTGCGAGTTCGCCCGCGGTAACCTGGAGCGGGCTGGCTATGGGGACGTGAAGCTGGTGCTCGGAGACGGTTCCGTGGGTTACCCAGATTACGCTCCCTACGACGCGATAAGCATCACAGCGGCGAGCCCCGAGGTTCCGCCGCCGCTCATAGAGCAGCTGAAGACCCCGGGGAAGCTCGTTGGCCCCGTGGGAGGCGATAGGTTCACCGGCCAAGACATGCTGCTCCTGGAAAAGGACGAGTCGGGCCGCGTCTCTGAGCGGAGCCTGATGAAGGTGGTGTACGTGCCCCTCCTGGGGGAGCACGGGTGGAGGCCGAGGTAAAAAGATGGAGAGTTTAAAAGCGGCGTGTCTACTCAAAGAGGGACAGGCATGAAGGCGGGCATCGTCTCACGGATAGACATACCAAGAGCCCTTTCACTTTCGAGGCGCATCATAGATCACTTAAACGCGCTCGGCGTGGGTGTCAGCGTCGAGACCGACACGGCTTTGGCCCTCGAGCTGGAGGAAAGTAACACGAACCTCTCCGAGATGGAGGGCGACTTCATGGTCACGGTGGGCGGGGACGGCACCATCCTAAGAACCGCGATGGAGATGAAGGCCCCTGGGACCCCCATACTGGGCGTTAACATGGGTCGCCGGGGTTTCCTCAGCGAGGTCACGGTCCCCGAGGCGGAGTGGGCGCTCGACAAGGTGGTGGAAGGCGACTACTACTTAGAGGAGAGCATGAAGGTGAGCAGCAGGTGCCTGCAGCTAGAGGAGAGTTTCCCAGACGCCCTGAACGAGGTGCTGATCGCTACACCTCTGCCTTCAAAGATGGTTCTTCTTGGGGTGAGGGTCGACGGAGAGCACATAATAGACGTGCAGGCAGACGGGGTCATGGTTTCAACCCCCGCGGGCTCCACCGCCTACAACATGTCGGCTGGCGGCGCCATCCTGGCGCCGGGCATCGAAGGCTTCTCTATCACGGCGATCTGCCCCTACAGCTACTTCCGAAGCATCGTGGTGCCCCCCGACTCGATTATAACCTTGGAGCTCCTCAAGCCGAGGGCGGACGCCGTAGCGATAATCGACGGCCGGTCTCTTCACCCGCTGAAACCGTTCAACACGGTGGAGTGCTATGCGAGCGAACAGGTGACCCGGTTCATAAGGTTCAAGTCGTTCTACAGCCGCATCCAGAAACGCATCCTGACCATACAGTCTAAGTGAATCAAAGTTGTACGCGTTAATACTGGACTCCTCGGCCTTTATCCAGGGACTCGACCCGNNGCCGTGGTTCGGCTTAGGGGCATGGAGGCCACGGGTAGGCTCAAGGTCGTGGAGCCCGAGGAGAGGCATCTCGACGCTGTCGAGGACGAGTCGCTGAGGATGGGTGAGTCACACGCATTATCTGCGACTGATAAACAGGTTCTCGCCCTCGGTTTGCAGTTGAGAGATGGAGAACTAGAGCCGGTGATAGTCTCAGACGACTACTCTGTGCAGAACATGGCTGAAACCCTCGGCCTCAGGCACAGGGGTCTAGCAACCCCGGGAATCAAGAAACGCTATACTTGGACCCTTTACTGCCCAGGCTGCCGCAGAGAGTACGCCGAGCCCCAGATAGACGACGTCTGCCCGGTATGCGGCACAGAGCTCAAGAGGAAGCCCGTCAGGAAGCGGGGCGTAACGCGTCAAGGCGTGGTATGAACCTGCCTGATCCCTTCCTAGATAGCACTTGATCGTCCTCCATGACGACGTTCCCGCGGATGATAGACGTGGTGGGCCAGCCCTGGACCGTCACGCCGTCGTAGGGTGTCCAGCCGCATGCCGTGATCTGGTTGTCGTCGTTCAGCTTGACTCTGCGCTTCAAGTCGACTATGACCATATCGGCGTCGCAGCCTACCTTCAACGCGCCTTTACGCGGGTAAACGCCATACACCATGGCGGGCTTCTCCGACGATACAGCTGTAAGCCTCTCAAGGCTCAGCCAGCCCTCGTTCACGCCGTTGAGTAGGAGAGGAAGATAGGTCTCAAGCCCGGGCACGCCGTTGGGGGCCTCGAAGACATCGTCGAGCCCCGCCTCCTTACGATCCTTACCATAGGGAGCGTGGTCCGTGGCCACGGTGTCGATCCACCCCGTCTGTAGAAGCCTTCTGAGCTCGGCCCTATCCGCCTTCGAGCGTGGCGGCGGAGCGAACTTGAGCCAGGGCCCCTTCTCCTTTACGTCGTCGTCGGTCAAGTACAGGTACTGGGGGCAGGTCTCGACGTAGGTCTCGGCGCCGTCCCTCCGGGCGTCGGCGCTGCACCAGACCGTCTCAGGGACGGAGGTATGGACTATCAGCCCGCGGCAGCCGGTCATCCTCAGGTAGTCAATCATCCTCCTGCCGGCTTCAACCTCGGCGACCCTTGGCCTCCACTCTAGGTGGGCGGCGTAGTCCCTGCGGCCGCCCTTCCTGAGCTTCTCCAGGTTGTCCCTGAGGATGCTGTCGTTCTCGGCGTGGATGAGGGCCAGCCCGCCGCACGCGGCGAGCTCCCTGAATCGGTCGATGACGTACCCGTCGAAGGTCTGGGGCCACTTGGGGCCTGCGCTGCTTATGAAGAACTTGGCGCCGGTGGCCCCCGCCCCCCACATCTCTGTGAGGGTGCCGTCGGGGTAGCCGGCTGCGCAGCCAGCGTGTATGCAGAAGTCAACGTAGGCCGCCTTCTCCATTATCGCCTTCTTCTCCATGTATTGTTCTAGGTCGAAGCAGCCCATCTGGGTGCCGGGCATCTCAAGCATGGTGGTGACCCCGCCTTTAGCGGCCGCCTTCGTCCCTGTCTCCGCGGTCTCGGGCGGCAGGAACGTGTGGGCGTGCCCGTCCAGCAGCCCGGGCAGCACGTAGTTGCCCCTCGCGTCGATCACCCTGTCCGCCTTGGGCAGATGCGTGTCCCGGGCGACGGCTACGACGACACCGTCCTTGACCGCCACCCCGGCGTCGAGCACGCCGCTGGGGCTGACGAGCCTAGAGTTCTTGACGACCAGATCCGCCGCCAATCAATACACCAAGTACCCGTTACGCCTCGAAAATAAAAAAGGGGTCACTCCCTCCTGACCAAGGCCTCGAAGAACCTGTTCGCCTCCTCCCTGAGCATGTCTTTGACTTCGCGCGGGTAATCGACGAATAGATTCTTCCTAACGTCTTCGTCGACACCACCCTTTGTGACGATCTGTCTACCTGCCTCCTTTACCGCCTCCGTGAATGAAGACGCATGTTTACTTCCATCCGGGCCCTTCAGGATTTGGGCTGCCGGGAGAAGTATGTGCAACGCGTCCGGGAATAGAGCCCTGACCACGTCGAAGTTCTCTATGTCAGGGAACCCCGCCACAGCCGCCAACACCGTCCTCTGGGGTCTCCGATCATATCTATCTGGATGCCTCGTCGAACCCTCCTTTTCCTCCATCATTGGCAGAGCGGTGGGGAGCATCCTCTCCGTCAGCCTCTGGAGGTAGTGGGTGATGTTGTAGTTGTAGATGGGCGTCCCTAGGTAGATCACGTCGGCCTCCCCCCATCTAGGTATTATCCAGTCCATGTCATCCCTGTGAACACACCTGCCTGGAGTATCCGTCCAGCACACGAAACACCCAAGACATCCCTTTATCTCTAGGTCACATACATAGTGTCTCTCCGTCTCCGCGCCGACTTCCTCCGCTCCTTCGAGGAACAGGTTCAACACGATCTCAGATACGCCCTTCTCCTTCCTGGGGCTGGAGTTGAACGCAAGAACCTTCATGCCCAAACAGTAAGCGTAATCCGTTTTAGTTGTATCGTCGTAGTTGTATGGTTTTTAAGGATGTCCGCGTCATAGCCTTGAGAAAGGGAGCAGCGAAGACTTGCACGCCATTGAGGCCATAGACCTGGTGAAGAACTTCGGCGACACCCGCGCCCTCAGGGGCACCAGCTTCACCGTAAACGAAAACGAGATCTACGGCCTCATAGGACCCAACGGCGCCGGCAAGACGACCGCGCTCAGGATACTGAGCACGCTCATCAGCGCCTCGAAAGGGAGGGCCGAGGTGTTCGGGTTCGACGTGGCCAGAAAGCCTGAGAGGGTGAGGGAGATACTGAGCTACCTCCCCGAGGAGGCGGGGCTCTACCAGCACCTAACCGGCCTCGAGTTCCTAGAGTTCATGGCGGGCTTCTACGCGGACGACAGGGAGAAACGGACTAGCTTTGTCGAAGAGGGGCGGCTCATCTCCGGCCTCGGCGAGCGGCTGAGGGACAGGTCGAACGAGTACAGCAAGGGGATGAAGCGCCGGCTCCTCCTCGCCAGGGCGCTCATGATGAAGCCTCGGCTAGCCATACTGGACGAGCCCACTTCGGGGCTGGACGTCATCCAGAGCGTCCACGTGCGAAACATGATCAAGGACTACGCCGACAGGCAGGGCGTCACCGTCCTCCTCTCCAGCCACAACATGCTTGAGGTGGAGTACCTCTGCGACCGCGTAGGCCTCATGGACCTCGGAGTAGTCGTGGCGGAGGGCTCACCCGACGAGCTCAGAAACCGCTACGGCGCCAAGAACCTGGAGGAGGTCTTCATGGAGGTGACCAACCACGACTAAGCTCACCTCCATCATAGTCAAGGAGATCAAGGAGCTCGTCAGGGACCCCAAGATACTCATAGGCGTCATACTCATGCCCATCCTCATCTTCCCGGTGATGGGCGGCGCCATCAGGATAAGCCAGGAGTCGGTGCAGAGGGCCGTCGTCGGCGCCAGCTTCGCCGTCTACACAGACGACGAGGGGTTCGTCACGGAGGCGCTGTTGGAGTACCTCTACAGCAACAACACCGTGGTCCCCATCGAGGCAGCCACCCTGGAGGACGCCCTCAGGCAGTTCCAGGAGACGGACAGCAACGCCCTCATCTATGTCCCCCGGGGCTACAACGACAACCTGACCCAGAGCATGAGCGGCGAGCTCAGGGTGTACGCCAACCTCAGGAAACTGAACATGGCCGAGACCCAGAGCACCAACGTGGTGAGCAGCCTCATCAACATCTACAACTACTACTTCAGCCTCAGCAAGATCAGGAGGCTTCTGGAGCAGACGGGGGCGCCGGGCACCCCGGAGGCCATCAGGAGCCCCATATCAGTGAGGTACGCGTCTATTCTGAAGGGCACGGTGCTGGACATCCCGCCGTCGAGCATCATAAACCTTGTGATGAGCCAGAGCATCATGCTGCCCATCATGGTGATGATGATGGTCATGTTCGCGATACAGATGGCCGCCACCAGCATAGCGCTGGAGAAGGAGCAGAAGACCCTTGAGACCCTGATGACGTTGCCCGTGAGCCGGCTCACCGTGCTGGCGGGGAAGCTCAGCGGGAGCATAGTCATCGCCATAGCCGGCTCGGTGAGCTACCTCATCGGGTTCGGGTACTACATGAACTCGGCTTTCGCGTTCGTGCCGGAGGCGGCCACCATGAGCATCGACGAGGTGAGCGTCGGCATAACGCCGTTCGGGATGCTCCTCGTGGGGATGGTGATCTTCGTCACCCTGGTGTCGGCGCTGGCCATGGCGCTGAGCATCGCGGTCTTCGCTGACAACGTCCGCAGCGCCCAGAGCTTCACCGGCATACTCATCACCCCCATCATGATCCCTGCGATAATCCTCATGTTCAGCGACATAGAGATGCTGCCGCAGGCAGTCCAGTGGGTTCTGCTGGTGATACCTTACACCCACAGCATAATAGCGACCAAGGCAGCGTTCCTCGGGGACTACTTCGTCGTAATGAGAAGCATCGCGTTCATAAGCGTCTGGACCGTCGCCGTGCTGTACGTCGCGGCCAAGATATTCAGCACGGAGCGGATAATAACGGCACGGTTCTCGCTCGGTGACGTAAGGAAGAAGATCAGGCTGCGAAGGTAGGCGCCGACGGCGTTGAGCCTCTACTTAAGATTTAAATAACGTCTTTTTTGGAGGATAAATATGAAGAGTTACGTGAAGATACTGGGGCCGCCGCTTCTCGAAGCCATCAGGGCGCTCGACAAGATCGCCGTTGAAATGGAGGACGTAAGCGTGATGAACCCGCTGATACAGCTCGCTCCTTACGACTCAATGACCTCGGACGAGACGAGGGTGTACTTCGACGTCGCAGGCAGCGTCAAGCCCAGCCGATACGACTCCATAATAAGCAAGTCAGGAGAGTCCCTGGGCGAGTACGACTACTATTTCGAATGGTTCCAGCGGCCGAGGATGAAGGACATCGAGGTGTTGCTGGAGAAGATCGACGAGGCGCTGAAGCCCCTCGGCTGCCAGTACGCCATAACGACGAAGTAGCCCCGGCTGAAGCCCCTTTTTACCCGTTCACCAATGTTCTTTTTTACTGGCTGTGGATACGTCCCAAAGCCTATTCGTTCCAGAGACCATCATATGCCATGGTGACTCCTAGGCTAGTCTGCGTCGTGGGTTCTGGGTTCCTGGGGACCCAGATCGGAGTGACGTGCGCCCGACACGGCTACACGGTGAACATGTACGACATCTCGGAGGAGGCGCTGGCTTCCTCGTCGGAGGCCGTCGAGAACTACGTAGGAGAGTGGGTGGATGACGGTGATGTCACCGTAGAGGAGGGCCAAACCGTGAAGCATAGGATATCATACCACGGTGACTTGGTGAAAGCCGCCTCAAACGCCGACTTCGTGATAGAGGCTGTCGTCGAGCGTCTGGACGTCAAGCGAGACGTATTCAGGAGGCTGGACGGGGTTTGCCGCGGGGACGTCTTTATAGCCACGAACAGCTCGTCCATAAGGGTCTCGAAGATAGAGGACGCGACGAGCACCCCCCACCGCGTACTCAACATGCACTTCTACGGGTACCCGTGGAGGCGGCGGGTAATCGAGCTCATGAGGGGTTCATCCACGTCCGACAGGGTGATGAAGAAGGCACGGGTTTTCTGCAGGAGCATCGGGCTCTACCCTTTGATGGTGCTCAGGGAGAGCACGGGCTTCATCTTCAACAGGGTCTGGCGGGCCGTCAAGAAGGAGTGCCTCAAGGTCGTGGACCAGGGGGTAGCCTCCTTCGAGGACGTGGACAGGGCCTGGATGAGCCTCTACGGCACGGAGATGGGCCCCTTCGGCATGATGGACAGGGTGGGGCTGGACGTGGTGAGGGACATCGAGAACGTGTGTACTACGAGGAGTCGGGGGACCCCTCGGACGCGCCTCCCGACGTCCTGCTAAGGAAGATCGAGCGTGGTGAGCTCGGAGTGAAGACGGGCAGAGGATTCTACAGCTACCCTAACCCCAGCTACAAGGAGCCGGGGTGGCTCTACGGAGACGCTTGACCGCTCACAGTTGAATAACGAGCTTCACGAGCTCCACCCTGGAGCCCTCGACCATCTCTTCTATGGATGCTACGCGAGCGAACCCGTTCCTCAGATAAAAGTTGACGGCTCTCTCGTTGAAGCTCTCCGTCTTCACCATCATGGCCTCGTATCCTTCGCCTCTGGCTGCCTCAAGCGACTGCCTTAACAGCCTGCTGCCGACACCGACGCCGGTCATGCTCTCAAGCACGATTATTCCGGAGAGCTCCATGAGCTCGTCGCTTACCCTCGTGATCGATGAGAACCCTACCGCCTGTCCATCATTCAACGCTTTGAACACCCGTGTGCCGCCCCTGTTTAGCAGTCTCGTGAGGAAACCGTGACTGGCCAAGCGTTGCNNTAGCAGTCTAGTGAGGAAACCGTGACTGGCCAAGCTTTGCACGTTTTCCTCGGTGGCCCAGTCCACCCATGCGCCCCAGGCCCTGCCTCTCTCCATGCCGCGTTCAGAAACTCGATTAGGCGTTCGACGTCTTTCTGCTGGGCTTCTCTTACGATCAATAGCCTGTCAACCCAGGATCAACCTATTATCGTTAATCATGTAAATGAATGCCTGAGGTTGATGATTCACAGATTCAAACCAAAGGTGTACTACCACACCTATGGTCCCAACGAGCCTGCGCACCACGTGAAGCCCGGCGACACCGTTGTAGCCACCACAGTGGACGCCGGAGGCAACGACGGCAATGGCGACCCCATCCCCGACGAGATGAGGCAGAAGGCCAAAGGCACGGTTCTTAGCCGCTCGAACCCGTTGACGGGACCCTTCTACGTCGAAGGCGCCGAGCCTGGGGACACGTTAATAGTAGACATCCAGAGGATCAAGCTAGACAGGGACTGGGCGTACTCGTCCATCCTCCCAGGTTTCGGGTCCCTCACCGAGGAGGCTCCCGGCAGAAGCCTGCTTCTGAACGACCCGCTTCCCACCAAGAGGTACAGGTGGACGCTGGATGTAGAGAAAGGAGTTGGCACGGTAGAGCTCCCGGGGAGCACGGTGGGGGAGGCTTCGATACCGCTCCACCCCTTCATAGGCAGCATCGGGGTAGCTCCTCGGTATGGCAGGGTGGAGATGTCGTTGGCTCCGGGGGAGTACGGGGGCAACATGGACTGCGTCGAGACCCGGGAAGGCGCGGCCCTGCACCTGCCTGTGTTCGTCGAGGGAGGGTACCTCGTGTTCGGGGACGTCCACGCGGCCCAGGGCGACGGCGAGCTCTGCGGGGTGGCGCTGGAGACCTCTGCGGAGATCACCGTCAAGGTGGACGTGGTAGAGGGGAGGCCAATCGACTGGCCGAGGATCTTGGACGACGAGTGGATAATGACGGCGGGCAGCGGCAGGCCCCTCATGGAGGCTTACAAGATCGCACACGTGGAGATGGTGAAGTGGCTATGCGAAGATTACGGCTTCGACAAGCTGGACGCGCTGCAGCTCCTCTCGCAGGTGGGTAGATGTAGGGTGGGGAACGTGGTGGACCCCAACTACACGGTGGTTGCCAAGTACCCCAAAAAGTATCTACCCTGACATCGTGTAGAACATTTTTTAAAATAAATATGGTTGGGATCGCCTCCACGGAGGCGTTCCCGCTGCTACGAGCGCAGCTAGTACCTCTGCGGCCTGTGCTTCTGGTAGCATTCTCTGCAGTACACTGGCCGGCCTTCCGTTGGCTTGAACGGCACCTCGGCTTCCGCGCCGCAGTCAGAGCAGATGATCTTGTGCATCTCTCTGGGGCCTCGGTCGTATCTGCGTCTCTCTCTGTAACCCATATCTTTCACTCCTTCTGTGTTGCTATACTCAGAATATTTTGATACTCCGTGTATACCCTGTCCGGGCGTGCCTTGAATTTAAACCTATGGTAATTTAAGCCGCTGCAATTACAACCCCTGTTCAATCTGACATGGTTTTAACTGACTTCACCTACACCTTAATCGTGCGCAATCAATTCTTTAAACCATGAGCCGCTATTGTATCCATGGTTAAACGGGTTCTCGTCATCCAGAACGACGTGCCGGAGACCCTCGGCCTCTACGAGACCTTCCTAAGGGAGAAGACGGAGCTCACCCTCGTCCACGCATACGCTTTGAGGGAGTCCGACGAGTTCCCGCCGGTGAGCGAGTTCGACGCCTTCGTCGTCGGACCCACGCCCATCTCGGCAAACGACGCGCAGGGTCACGCCTTCCTCCGGAAGGAATGGAGCTACCTGAGGGAGATAGTGGGCTCGGGGAAGCCGACGCTGGGCGTCTGCTGCGGCGGCCAGATGTTATCCAAGCTCCTCGGCGGAGAGGTGAAGAAGAGCCCCGTTGAGGAGATAGGGATCTACACGGCGACCCTCACAGACCAGGGCGTCTGGGACCCGTTGTTCAGGGGCTTCCCGCCGGTTTTCCCTGTCTTCCACTGGCACAGCGACATGTTCACCGTGCCCCCGGGCGGCGAGCTCCTCGCCACCGGCGATCCCTGCCCCATACAGGCCTTCGCAAAGGACAAGGTCCGGGGGGTATTATTCCACCTTGAGATCACGGCGGAGGACGCGGAGAGATGGGCAGCCGCGTACCCGGAGGAGCCGGGGCGCATAGGTAAAACCCCGGAACAGGTGATCCGGGAGTGCAGGGATAAGGAGCCGGAGATGGCCCGTCTGGCGATGAAGCTCGTTGAAAATCTTCTGTCTATGCGATGATTCCACGACTTGTTGTTTAATGAAGAACATTTGAACAATCAAAGGGGTTTTCTCTTCTGGTCATTTCCCGGGCTAATTGGGAATCTGGTTTTACCGCGGCTCGAATAAATACAGGCGTTAAGGGACGAGGGAATAGGGAATAAAAAAGGTTAACTGTGTTTCTTCGAGCCTTTACCTTTGGGCCCTTTTCCCCTGCTCTTCGAGTTCTTGCCTCCCGGGTTACCCCGGTTCTGTTTCTGTATAGCCTTGATCTTTCCTTTTCCCGGGTCGATCATCCTGATGGTGTCTGTATCCTCGAAGGAACCGCCGCCCGGCAGCGTCCCGGTGATCCTTATCTCGACTTCTTCACCCGGCGATCCGATCTCCTGCAGCGCGTCTCTGCTGAACTTTATCATCACACAGTCGTCGCAGACCTTACCCCACTCAGGCTCTATCTCTTCATCGTCAACCCATAGCCTGACTTCAGAGATATCTAGGTCTTCAGGGTCTATGCCTCCAGGGAGCGATATCTTAACAGTGATCCATCTACCCCCGCTTCTAAGATTAAGAGTCCGTGGATGCACTGACGCAGTCAAATCTGTCACCCGCACCGTGAAACTGGTGTAGGCCTCCGCCTCTAGACCGAGGGGATTCACGGCCCAGGCGTAGAGAGTGTATTCTCCCGTGTCCGATATGCTTATGCTCGTGGGGCCGGTGTACGTCTGCTCTTCGGTGTAGAGCCACTCGTCCGCCTCGTTCTTCACGTTGTACGTAACCGACTCGACGCCGAACACGTCCCACGCCGTGATATCCACGGGGACGTCGCCTAGGCTGTATGTCTGAGGCAGAGGCTGATCTATCTGCAGCGTCGGGGGCTGGACCGCGATCACCGTTTCACCGTTAATGGATACGTCATCAACGTAAGCCATAGCTGGCCCAATCCAGTTGTCGACTTCTACATGTATCTCTAACACCACCGTATCTAGGTCGATCCCCGCGGACTCGGAGCCGTCTATGACGGTCACCGTTCCCGCCTTGAAGTCTCCAAGGGTGGCGAAGAAGCCCCCTGGATAAGGCCCTGGGGCCCCGGAGCCGAGCCAAGCGACCGATTCGTCGTCGATCTCGTCTGTGCCGTCCTCGTCTACGTCGTTCTGCAGCGTCTCTACCCAGGTCTCGTAGGGTGGGTCATAATACGTGCCCGCTAGAGCAGGGTCGTAGTGCCCGTATGGGACGCCGGGGCTGACGTAGGCATACCCGGTGCCGTCGTAGGGCTGGTAGGCGTACTCGAAGACGAGGGAGTCGTCAGAGTCCCCGTCGTCATCTGTGTCTAGGAGCAGGTCGGCGTGAGGCGGGTAGCCCTCGACCGTGTAGGCCTTCCATGACAGGGAGTCGATGTCATCAAGCGTCGTGTCCTCTGGCAACGTTATTACTATTCGTCCCTCGTTAACCTCGTCCACCGCGTTACCGGGCGCCGTCAGGCTTATGACGTCTCCCCAAACCGCGTCGTAGTAATGTGACGCGGTTCCCGACCCGGTTACTGCAAGGGAGGCTGAATAGTCTGCAGCATCCGCATGGATCAAAGCTGTCATCGCCGAGGTGGCTAGCGTTGCTAATATCAGTGTGACAAGAGCCTTCTTTACTCTGTTTCTATTCATTCTATGCCGTATCTGATGTATGCGGCATCGATATTTTAAGAACAGCAATGAACGATATGGAACAACTGTTCCATATCAAGAATATAGATTTAGCCTAAGCAATCAACACGTATCCAGATTAGTTTCCTTCCCTCTCTGAATCAAGTAAAGATGATTTGACATGGCTAGGGGCTTAAAGTTGCTGGGTTATTTCCGTGGCCGATGTTTTAGGGTATCTCATCCCGTCGTGTGATGGTTTAACTGGGTCCGTAGCTCGTCGATGAACGCTTCTCGGTTGTCCGCCAATCTCTCCTTTACCTGTTTCCACGTCGTGGAACAGTCCTTGTACTGGACGCCTAGGATGCCATGGATCTTCCGGTCGATCATTTTCTTGTTCTCCTTGGTGACCTCTACTCCGGCCTCCTCGAAGACGTCCTTCATGTGTCTGAAGTAGCACGTCATAGGTTTCACGGTGAAAAAGGCTGTAGACTAGATAAGGGTTATCAACTAGAAACAAGGCCTACCATCTGGCTTTGTTCCTTTTTATGTACTCTCGGAGCCCGCCCGCCGCGAGTATCTCCATCATGAACCCGGGCACCGGGGTGAACCTCAGGGTCTTGCCGCCGTTGACGACTATGGTGCCTTTGGCTAGGTCCACCTCCACCGTGTCCCCCGTCTCTATCTCCCTGCTTGCGTCGGGACACTCGAGGGCGGGAAGCCCGAGGTTCGTCGCGTTCCTGTAGAAGATTCGGGCGAAGCCCTCGGCTATGACCGCCGACACGCCCGCGTGTTTCAGGGCGATGGGCGCGTGCTCTCTGCTGCTACCCAGACCGAAGTTTCGTCCCCCGACGACCACGTCTCCGGGCTGGACCCTGTCCGAGAACTCTGGGTCTATGCCCTCCATGGCGTGTCTGCCCATCTCGTCGGGGTCCGTCAGCTCTAGGTATATGCCGGGGAGGATGAAGTCGGTGTTGACGTCGTCGCCGTAGTTCCACGCCTTGCCTTCGATCACCTTCTAAGCCTCCCTCGGGTCTGTGATGACCCCCGTCAAGGCACTCGCCGCCGCGGTGGCTGGGCTGCAGAGGTATACCTGGCTCTCGGTGCTCCCCTGCCGTCCCCTGAAGTTTCGGTTGCTGGTGCTGAGGCCCACCTCGCCGGGGGCCAGTATACCGTGGTTGCCGCCGAAGCAGACGCTGCAGCTGGGGTTGCACACCACAGCCCCGGCGTCCATAAGCGTCTTTATAACTCCCCTGCTGTTCGCGGCTTCGTACACCTCGTAGCTGGCGGGCGTCGCTATGACCCTGACGTCTGGGTGCGCTCGCTTCCCCTTCATTAACTTGGCTGCGGCCTCCAAGTCCTCGAGCCTGCCGTTGGTGCAACTCCCTATGAATACCTGGTTCACCGCCTTCCCCTCGACCTCCGTTACGGGCTTCACGTTGTCCACGGCGTGGGGGCACGCAACCAGGGGCCCAAGCTCGGCGCCGTCGATCTCAAGTGTCTTCCTGTACAGGGCGTCGGCGTCGCTGTACACCGGCGTGTAGCCGTGGCTGACCCGGCCCTCCAGGAACTTGAAGGTCTTCTCGTCCGGCTCCACGATGCCCGTCTTGGCTCCCAGCTCTATGGCCATGTTGCAGAGGGTCATCCGGGCCCCCACGCTCATGTCCCCGACCGTGGAGCCGGTGAACTCCAGGGAGCAGTAGGTGGCGCCGTCCGCGCCCAGCTCCCCGGCGGCCTCGAGTATGACGTCCTTGGACATGACCCTCGGGGCGAGCCGGCCCTCCACGTTGACCCTGATGGTCTCCGGCACCTTGAACCACAGCTTCCCGGTGCCTATGGCGGCCCCCATGTCCGTGCTCCCTATGCCGGTGGCGAAGGCGCCGAAGGCGCCGTGGGTGCAGGTGTGGCTGTCTGCGCCCACCATGAGCATCCCCGGGTATACGTGGCCATTCTCCGGAATTACCTGGTGGCAGACCCCGGAGTTGATGTCGTAGAAGTGGCTTAGGTTTTGCTCTTTGGCGATCTCCCTGCACTCCTTGTGGAGCGACGAGTTGGTTACGTTGGTGGCGGGGGCGATGTGGTCCAACAGGATTGTCACCTTGTCTCTGTCCCAGACACGTTCGATGTCCATGTCGTTCATGGCGTAGAAGGCGAGGGCAGCCGTCAGGGACGGCATGAACGCGAAGTCGATATCCGCCTTCACTACCTCCCCGGGGTGGGCCTCGCCGCGGCCGCTGTGGTCTGCTAGTATCTTCTCGGCTACGGTGCTCATGCTACGCGCCCTGCTTGTCCAGCAGCCTGTTCATGCCCTTGAGTATTGCCTCGACGCTGGCCATGACGGTGTCCCCGTTGACGCTGTTCGCCGTGATGAGCTTCTCGCCCTGCCTGACGGCGACGGTGACGTCGGCGACGGCGTCGGTGCCGCCTGTGATGGCCTTCATCATGAACTTCTCCAGTGTGAAGTCGGCGAACCCGTTCACCACGTTCCTGATGGCGTTGATGGCGGAGTCTATGGGGCCGTTGCCTGTGCCGCTGCCTATCATCTCGTTCCCGTCCACGTTCAGCGTGACGCTCGCCGTGGGCACGATGTTGTTCCCCGTGACCACCAGAAGCTGCTGGAGCTTCACCCTGTCCTCCTGTCTGATGTCCAGTATGTTCCTGGTTATGGCGTAGAGGTCGCTGTCGGTGACCAGCTTACCCGTGTCGCCAAGGCTCTTCACCTCCCGGGCTATGGCCTTCAGCTGCTCCTCGCTGGGCTCGAAGCCCATGTCAGTGACCATCTTGAAGATGCCGTGTCGACCCGCGTGCTTACCGGCTACGACCCGGCTCTTCTTACCTACGAACTCGGCGGACATGATCTCGTAGTTGCCCCGGAAACCCAGTAAGCCGTGGACGTGTATCCCCGCCTCATGCGAGAACGCGTTGTCCCCGACGATGGGCGTAGACGGCGGCAGGTATACGCCGCTTAGACGCTCCACCAGGCTGCTGGTCTCGGCCATCTTCTGGTAGTTAAGCCCCGTCTCTATTCCGTATTGGGCTGCCAGGCTGAGCGCCACCTCCTCGAGGGCGGTGTTGCCCGCCCTCTCACCGAGCCCGTTGACGCAGACGTGTACCTGCTCTGCCCCGGCCTCCACCGCGGCCAAGCTCGTGGCCGTCGCCTGGCCCAGGTCGTTGTGGGCGTGGGCGCTGAGCGGCGTGTCCACGGTCTTCTTGAGCTCCTTGAAGAACTCGTAGGTGACCCTAGGCGTCATTACGCCGACTGTGTCCGGTATGTTAAGCATCTCGGCCCCCGCATCGGAGGCGGCTAAGCATACCTCCTTGAGGAACCCCATGTCGGTCCTTGTCGCGTCCTGTGGGCTGTACTCGACCCTGACGCCGTGGGCCTTCGCGTACTCTATGCCCTCCACGGTCTGGCGCATGACCTCCTCGCGGGTGGTGTTCATCATGTGCTCGATGTGGAGGTCGCTTGTGCTGATGAATATGTGGACGTAGGGGACGTCGCAGTCCAGCGCGCGGTCTATGTCGCCCTTCAGGGGCCTGGCCAACGCGACTATCGTGGAGTCCAGCCCGAGGGCGGCGATCTTCTTAACGGCCTCGGTCTCCCCTCTGCTGGTTATGGGGAAGCCGGCCTCTATCTTGGGCACACGAAGCTGGTCCAGCTGGTGTGCTATGAGTATTTTCTCGTCTATCGTGTAGGTGACTCCGGGCATCTGCTCCCCGTCCCGGAGGGTGGTGTCGAACAGCCACACCTTCTCGGGGAGGTTCATCTCGATGTCCGGCACGTACTCGCTCATGTAGAACTCTTTATCAGACAAATCCTGCACCAGGTTTTCATATGCAACGCCATGAACGGTTATAAGCAGTTTGAGCAACGACGGTTACGGATGACGCCGGTTTCGCGTTGGATACACACCCAGTTGTGTCCTTGGTCGTGATGATCTAGACTTCCCGATGTTTCTCAAGAAATCAAGGCGCCGGTGATCATCTCACCTATCTGTTCCTTCGAGACCCTCTTGGCCTTGACGACATTTACTATCCTTCCCTCGTACATGATGGCTATCCGGTCACTCATGCCTAGGATCTCGTCTAGGTCCTCGGAGATGAGAAGGATCGCCTCGCCCTCGTCCCTCTTCTCCGTCAGTTTCCGTCGGATAAACTCCTGGGAACTTATGTCAAGGCCGGACGTGGGTTTGTCCACTATGAGAAGTTTGGGGTTCTTGGAGAACTCCCGGGCAAGGATGAGCTTCTGCAGGTTCCCCCCTGAGAGTCTCCCCGCCGGTTTCTCTACGCTCGGGGTGTCTATGTTATACTCCTCAATCAGCTTCTTTGTATACTCATCGACTTGATCTTGGTTGATGAACCACATGTTCTCGAAGGGGAGAGCCCCCCTGTTGGTGAAGGGCCTCCTCGATTGGGTGCCCAGCATGATGTTCTCCCTGATCGATAGTTCGGGCATTACGCCCCTCCTCATCCTGTCCTCGGGGATGTAGCCGACCCCCAGCGCCCTGAGGTCCTTGGGCGAGAGGTTCGTCACGTTCTTTCCCCCGATGAGCACCTTCCCCGCGGGGGCCTTCCTGAGACCCACGATCACGTCCACAAGCTCCTCCTGACCGTTTCCGCTCACCCCGGCGATGCCCAAGATCTCTCCCCCTCTGACCTCAAAGGACACGCCCTTCAGGGTCATGACTCCTGCATCGTTGTAGGCCTCCAACCCCTCAACCTCAAGGAGCCTTTCACCCTTCTTGGGCTCCGGCCTCTCCATGTCGAATATTATGTCTCTGCCAATCATCATCCGGGCGAGATCCTTGACTTCGACGCCACCGGCTTCTACGGTGTCCACGACTCTCCCTCGCCTTAGGATGGTTATCCTGTCGCTGATCTCCAACGCCTCAGGGAGCTTGTGGGTGATGAAGATCACGGAGATGAAGCCCTCCGCTGTCATCTCCTTGAGAGCCATCATGAGTTCCTCCTTCTCGTGGGGGAGGAGCACCGAGGTCGGCTCGTCCATGATGAGTATCTTAGCCTTCTGGTAGATTGTCTTGAGGATCTCCACCTTCTGCTTCCCGCTGGCAGGGAGGTGCTCCGGCTTGGCTTCGAGGTCGACCTTCAGGTTGAACCTATCCTCATACTCGAGTATCTCCCCCATCGCCTTCTTCCTGTCCAAGAATGGCCCTCGGGTCGGCTCCCGTCCCAGTATGATGTTATCTAGAACGGTCTGTCCTGCCACTAGGGTGAAGGACTGGTGTATCATCCCGATGCCCAAGTCTATCGCCTCTTTGGGGGCACCTATCGAAGCCTTCTTTCCGTTGACTCGGATCTCTCCTTCATCCATCCTGTAAAGGCCGTACAGGATGTTCATTAACGTCGTCTTCCCCGCCCCGTTCTCCCCGAGGATGCTGTGGATCTCCCCTCTCCTTAGGTCGAAGTCGACGTGGTCGTTGGCCACAACCTCGGGGAATCGCTTCGTGACGCCCCTCATTTCGAGGACGGTGAAGCCATCCGCGGTGCCGAGATCATTCACGGGGCATCACCAACACGCCCTCTCATGGGCCTATTCCCTGTCATAGTGAACCCCCAGGGCGGAGGGCATCCCGGCCTTCTCCCCCATCGCGCCCGCCACGGCTAAGGCTAAGATGACCCCGAAGTGGGGTATGATGACCACGAACTCTGGGGGGATGAATGTTAATCCCGCAACTTGGAGCCTCGTCTGGACGCCGATGAGGAAAGTGAAGAAGAGGGAGCCCCAGAAGACTCCTGACGTCTTCCACCTCCCAAACAGGATGAGCGCGAAAGCCGTCCACCCGTAGCCGGCCACTAGGTTGTAGGTGAACCCTTGCAGTATGACGAGGGAGAGGTAGGCTCCCGCCAGCCCAACGAACCCCGAACCCAGGGAGGCGCAGATCC
>JABAOC010013026.1_pt2 | contig 32384 bp, 25 predicted proteins | sample 7062161 | NCBI WGS metagenome assembly JABAOC01 (sample SAMN14538625, study PRJNA623070) | marine sediment metagenome | biome: marine biome [ENVO:00000428]; feature: marine pelagic biome [ENVO:01000023]; material: deep marine sediment [ENVO:00002113] | place: India: Gulf of Khambhat ... | reverse complement strand
ATACCCAGTGCCTTCTCATATGCCTGATCGTTAGCTTTAGATAGTTAGCAAACATGCAGATCCTCCAATAAATTAAATTGAATAGAAAGGGACGGATAGAGCGTATGATATGCCCCCAATACCAGATTTTTGCCTTCAGATTGCCGGATGAGTACCGCACTTGTCCGTATATTTCTCTCAAGTCTCCGATAATGAATTCCCGTTCTTCTTTTTCAAGGAGGTGATACAGGATCCATTCGGAGAATCTCGGCGGTGTTTTCATCTTATCCTTTATCCGTCAGCCCAGCCAGTTCCATAGCCGACAGACGCGACCACATGGAATCGTTGATCCGTTTTATATAGGCCAGGGCTTTCAGCCCTCTATGTGTCAGGCAGTAGAATTTCTTCCGTTTTCCCCCTCTCTCAGGTGTAGGTTCTCCGATTGTTGTCTCCAGGTATCCATCCCTGGCAAGACGGTTCAAAGGGACGTAGACGGCACCGATAGTCCAGTCCACACCGGTTTTCTCGATGATATGTTTTCTGATGGTGACACCATAGGCATTGTCCTTTAAGCTGAAAACAGCCAGGAGAATCAGCTCTTCAGGTTTGGATAGTATCTTCATCTCATCCTCATATTCAATTTTAAAATCTTTATGCGGGATTTTTTCTCGTTTGAGAATAAACTTCATACATATATACGCAAATGCACTTATTTAGGTTGCAATTTTTTTTAAAAAAAGAAATAGACAGGAAAAGTTTATTTCCTGAGCCACATTTTCTTGAGGATGGCCTGGCCTCTTGGATGGGAACGAAAGGATTCCCACTCCTGAGCCACATTCAGAACATGGTGATGCCTACATACGGTTTGCGGAAGACATCCAGGAATCTATCGAAGTCGGGAAACCTGCGGATTTTATGGTCATTCTTGTTGATTACATGGCCATCCCGGCTGAGGACAGCTGGAAGATCGAACCGGAAATGACGGTCATCGGGGGTGAGAAGGTCTAAACAAAGCCAGTGCAAGCGCAAAAATGACTTGTCCCTAGTCAATGCACCACCCCCAAAATTCGATTTTTGCAGATTATCCGCAAGGTTTACGAAGTGGATCCACTTTATTGTCCTGCATGTGGTGGAAAGATGAGAATCATCTCTTTTATCAAACAACCGAAGGTCATCGACAGGATCATCCGCTATCTCAGGTTGGATTTTGAAGCCGAACGGCCACCTCCGCTTCATAATGTCCAAAAGGAAACCCCTGTAAATCGAATAAAACATTTGCCATTCAGGTTTGGATGTGCTATATTCTACGATATCCGTAATAAATAGATTGATTCATTTTAAAACTATTTATTACGGATTACGTAATATATAGTAGAGAGGAAACAATGAAAATATTGAGCGGGAATGACGAGATCCTCCTTTTGACAATCTTAGCCCTCAAGGAAAATGCCTATGGGGCGACTATCATGCAGCATCTCTCCGAGGTTACGGGTCGGGAATGGTCCATCGGAGCCATCTACGATCCGCTGTACCGTCTTGAAAAAACCGGCTATGTGCATTCCTTCTTGACGCCTCCGACTCCTGAACGGGGAGGAAAGAGCAAACGGGTTTATTCGGTTTCGAAACGCGGCCTGGAAGCCTTGCGTCAACATCAAGAAATTCGCAGCAGAATATCAATGAATTTGTCTGATTTCGTATCGGAGCCTAAGACCGAATGAAAAAAAAGCCGAATCAAATCTTCGCTCCTCCCAAAATACCTTTCTGGATTGTCAAAGGGCTTTCCCAACAGTACCACCGATCATCGGCTCTCGGGGATTTAAATGAACTTTATGCATATCATTGTGCAGAATGGGGCGTCCGCCGAGCGAACCGCTGGTACTGGCGTCAGTCCCTCAGATCGATTCCTCCTTTGATCCATAATTTCTTTTTTTGGAGTGCTACCATGTTCCGAAGCTATTTTAAAATCACCTGGAGAAACATAATCCGTCACAAGGGCTTTTCCTTCATCAACATTTCAGGATTGGCGGTGGGAATGGCCTGCTGCATTCTGATCATGATGTATGTTTCAGAAGAGCTAGGCTACGATAACTTTCATGAAAAGGGGCCCAGGATCTACAGGGCTAATACTATAAGTTCAATCGGCACGAACAGGCGGTCTTTTGCTGTCGTTCCCTCGGTGTTTTCAGAGGGAATTGCCGCTTCCACGCCTGAAATTGAATACGCCACACGATTGATGCCCGCAGGTCTCTTTCGCCTCAGATACAAAGATCAAGAACATGATGTTTCGAACTTGGCCTTTGCGGACCCCTCGTTTTTCCAGATTTTTTCATACGATTTTGTAGCCGGTAATCCGCCGTCTGCTCTGGAAAAACCGGACTCCTTGGTAATCACCGAGGAGATTGCACGCCGCATTTTCGGGGATAAGAATCCTTTGGGAGAAACCCTTACACCGGCGGTTCAAAATACGGAAGTGAATCCGTTCCAGGTTACCGGAGTTCTCAAAAACGTACCAGAAAATTCCCATGTGCAATTCAATGCTTTGGTGAACATCAACGGCCTCCAATATATAATGAGGAGCGACCGGACACCCGATTTTCTTTTAGATCCCTATTACTGCCGTCTGCAGGCCTTTTTTTTGCTGAGAGAGGATTCATTTATTCCGGAGTTAGAAAAAAAGATCAACCGGATCGCCCAAAGCAAGTGGGGAGAAATATACAAAGAACGCGGTACGACCCGTGAATTTTTCCTTTTGAACATCAGGGATATTCACCTCCATTCCCCGAACGAAGATGAGGATGTCCCGGCAGGGGATATCAACAACATCTATCTTTTTTCGGCCATCGCGCTTCTCGTCCTCCTTGTTGCCTGTTTCAACTTTATAAACCTTTCCACGGCCCGTTCCGCCAATCGAGCCACAGAGATCGGAATACGGAAAGTCATCGGTTCCCAGAAGTCTCAGCTTGTGACACAATTTTTATGTGAATCGATCTTGATTTCTCTCATCGGGCTCTTTATCGGTGTCTTGCTGGTGTTCCTGGCTCTGCCTTCATTCAATACTCTCCTCAACAAAGAGATCGAATTCAACACCCTTTTGAATTTTTCTGTCCTCATCGGAATTTTGGGCGTCATGATTCTGACTGGATTTGTTGCCGGAAGTTTTCCCGCCTTTATTCTGTCCGCTTTCGATCCTATCAGGGTTCTCAAAGGAAAACTGCGATCGGCTTCAAAGAACAGTTTGTTGAGGAAAACCTTGGTGGTTTTTCAGTTTGCCGTTTCCATTTTTATGATTGTCGGCGTTATAACGGTGATCAAGCAGCTGGATTTTATGAAAAACAAAAATTTGGGTTTTAACAGAGAACAGATGGTCGTTATCACCTCTCCCGGGAATAACAGCGATGTCTTGAGACAGCGAATTCTTCAGAATCCCGGGGTGGAGTCTGTCTCCTTTTCCCTGAATGTCCCGGGGATTTTTCTCGCCTACCAAGCATTTAATCCTTCCCTGGAAAATACGCAAAAGGAGACACTGAGGGCATTCCAGATGATCGCCGACTATGATTTTCTGAAAACCTATGGCTTGGAGGTCAAGTGGGGGAGAGGTTTTTCAAAAGAGTATTCAACAGATGCCGATGAGGCGATCGTCATCAACGAAAAAACGGCGGAAATACTCGGCTGGGGTGAAGATGCGGTCGGAAAGAAGCTGTACAATGTGGCAGAAAACAACAGGGAACGGACCGTGATCGGGGTGGTGAAAAATTTTCATCTCACAAGCCTCAAACAGGAAATCAGCCCTCTGGTTCTGGAACTCAATCCGACATTGTACAGGTTCGTATCCGTAAGATTAAATCCAGGCAATGTTTCGCAAACCTTGGCTTCTCTGGAAAATATTTTCCGCGAAGTCCAACCGAACCGGGAATTTACCTATTATTTTATCGACGATGCTTTTCGGCAGATGTATCCTGAGGAGGACAAAGTCGGGCAGATCTACCTGTCTTTCGGATTGCTGGCGATTTTTGTCGCCTGCCTCGGACTGTTCGGCTTATCTTCCTTTTCCGTTGCCCAGCGAACCAAAGAAATCGGGATCCGGAAGGTGTTGGGGGCATCCATGCGGGAGATCGTCATCATGTTATCCAAGGAATTTACCGCCCTGATTCTCGCAGCCAACATTATTGCTTGGCCTTTGGCCTATTTTGTCATGCAGGGGTGGCTCAGGAGTTTTGCCTATAGAATCCCTGTTACACTGGATATTTTTCTGTTATCAGGGATCCTCGCCATTGTGGTCGCTCTGTTGACTATCAGTCAACAATCCATCAAGGCGGCAGTTTCCAGTCCGGTCGATTCGTTGCGCTATGAGTGACCTGATTTAAAAGAAAATCCTTTTTGAGCAAGCCCGGAATACCTCACACTTTTCCGCCATTTCCGTCCCCTGACAGTCTGAGATGAGAGGGCCACAGCGAAGACAGGAGCGTTAATAATCACAAAACCGCAACAATTCACCAAAAATAAACTCACAGAAAAAATCTTGCTCAAACTCTGGCTTTTTACGGCCAAAATTGCAGGTTCAAACCCGGTATCGCCCACCGTTCCGTTTTATTTTCCTGTCCCCCTTACAATATCCATCTTGACTTTCTCCTTAACATTGCGTATTGTATGCATGTAAGATTGTAAGATTTCAAGGAAGTAAGGAGATAATATGAATTATACAGAAACCGCTAGAGTCACATCAAAAGGGCAGGTGACGATTCCTTCAACTATCAGAGAGATCCTCAAATTAGAACCCGGATCAACAGTCATATTCAAAGTAACAGAAAAGGGAGTTCTTTTATCGCCATGCAAGATTATCGAGGAACCGGCTTATACTGCAAAGGAATGGAGAAAAATCGAAAAAATTGTGGCTGAAAGAGGAAAAACATATAAATCTGCCCGATCTGCCAAGAAGCATCTCGATTCCTTATGAGATTTTAATTCAAACCCTCCTTTGACAGATCTGTCAAATCGCTTCCCACCGAAACCAAACAAGAAATCAAGGAATTATGTATAAATCTGATAGATATGCTATCGAGTGGGCACAGTCTCTCCACAGGGTTGGGCCTCAAAAATTTAAGAAAGAATTTCTGGGAGATTAGAAAAGGACTCAGACTCAGGATGCTTTTCCGATGGAAAGGCGATTTTGTCGAATTTATACTTGCCGGAACTCATGAAGACATTAAAAATTTCTTAAAAAGATAAGCCTTTTCGGTCATCACTCAATCGGTTAAAATCACTAGTAGAAATCCTGTATCGCCCCCCATCTTGCTCCCTTAATCCTTCGGCAACAAAAACTAAACATTAGGCAGCTTGAATGATTCTGAAAATGAGTTCATTTCCATCTTGAATGAATATAACATTAGTGTTAAAGTCGGAACATTCCTGAATCAGTGGCCTGGCCAATAGCTGTGTTTTGGCTTTAGCCCATTGGTAGTTAACAACTCGGAGGTACTGATGAAGATTAAGTTAAATAGTATCTTTGTGGAAGATCAAGACAAGGCCCTCAAGTTTTATACAGAGGTTTTAGGCTTTATGAAAAAGACAGAGATCCCCTTAGGGGAATTCAAATGGTTAACGGTCGTCTCCCCCGAAGAGCCTGACGGGACTGAGCTAGTCCTTGAGCCAAACAACAATCCAGCGGCCAAGGCATTCCAATCCGCACTTGTTAAGCAAGGCATCCCTTTAACGGCATTTGCTGTGGAGGATATTCAAAAAGAGTACGAAAGAATGAAAAAGTTGGGTGTAGAGTTCACTGTCAAACCCACACAAACGGGAACGGCAACCATTGCCGTGTTTAATGATACTTGCGGCAATCTCATACAGCTCTATCAAGTGGTTAGTGCATAGAAAAATGATTGGATAAACGATAAATTTTTTATCATTCTTAAGAGCAATAAGTGTCCCCCTCAAAATGGGAGGTGCTTCACAAGCCGTCTTTATTCTGCTATTCTGTCAAATTCAAAATGAAACTAAGTCATAGTGATCTTTTCGAGACACGAACAAAAATCTTTAAAGTAATGGCTCAGCCAAGGAGGAAATGATGAGCGATTCAAAGGAACATCTCTGTGTTGCGGAACCAACCCTGATTTTTGCCTGCTCGGGCGCTGCCGATGTCGGAGCAATCTCTGACATAGCTGCAAGGCAACTGACTTCAGAAGGAGCGGGTAAAATGTTTTGCCTTGCCGGTATCGGAGGACGAGTGAGCGGAATCATGAAATCCACTGAAGATGCAGCTAAAATCCTGGCCATAGATGGGTGTCCGCTTGATTGCACGAAACTCTGCCTCGAAGAGGCCGGTTTCACTGAATTTAAGCATATGAAAGTGACGGATCTTGGTTTGGAAAAAGGCAAATCTCCGGTGACAGATGAAAATATCGCAATAGTGGTCAGGGCTGCACTGGACAGGCTTGGTTCGTGATGCTCCGCTCGTTATGAATGAGCCTTCAAAAAGGTAAATTTAAATCCAGTTCAGTTCTTCTCTTCCACACAGTAAAGATTCTTATATCCGCGTAAGTAAAGCGTATTGCCCACGATCGCAGGTGAGGCACTAAAATTATCATCCAGTGTGTTCTTAGCAAGAATTTCAAACTCAGGGCCGTGCCTGATCACATACATAGTCCCTTTTTGGCCAACGACATACACTCGGTCTTGAGCCCCGACTGGGGAGGCAAATACATTTCCCATTCCTTCTAATCTCTGGCCGCTGTAGTATTCTTTCCCTGTCCTGGCATCAAAACAGGAAAGGATCCCATTGTTACTCCTGAGAAAATAAAGTTTACTGTCAAACAGCATCCCTGAAGGTGCGTAGGGCGTGTCTCTGTCGTGTTGCCAGACAATGGCCTCTGAATTGACGATGTTGCCTTTGGCTTTGGATAGGTCGATGGCCAGCAGGGCATTCCCCCGGAATCCGCTCATGACATAGAGCATTCCATCAGCCGCCAAGGGTGACGGGATGGCATTCTGAGTCATTCCGCTGCATTCCCAGATCAATTCTCCCGTGGCAAAGTCATAACTCCGCACAAGCTTGGTGGCGCTGGTGACGACCTGGAGCTTTCCATTATTCTCTACGACTATGGGCGTGGCCCACGAAGTTCCTTCGTCTCGATCGACTTTCCAGATGTCTTTACCCGTCTTCTTATCCAGAGCAATGATAAACGATTGCCCTTCATGGTCCCAGTTAACAATAATTCTATCCTCATACAGTGCGGGCGAGCTTCCTTCGCCAAAATTCATCCTTTTGTTCAGTTGACCAAAATCCCGCTCCCATTTGAGGTTTCCTTGCATGTCAAAACAAAACAGACCGCGGGAGCCAAAGTAGGCATAGACATGCTCCCCATCCGTCACGGGCGAATGAGAAGCCCAGCTGCCCATTTCATGCGTCCCCTCTTGAGGAGCTTCTTCTTTGACTGTCCGCTGCCAGAGAATTTCTCCGTCATGCCGGTTGACGGCAAAAATGACGAATTTATGGACCTTTGTGGTTCTGTTCACAGGCATGCCGCGATAACCCTCCTGGCGGGAACCACTTTCTTCAACCGCTGGAGTATCTTTATCGGTCTCAACCGAAGTCAATATGAATATCCGGTCTCCCCAAATGACTGGAGAGGCATGGCCCTTCCCGGGAATAGCGATTTTCCATTTTATGTTTTTCGTCTCACTCCACAAGAGGGGCGGATTCCCATCGGGTGATACACCCGTCATGTAAGGCCCGCGCCATTGGTGCCAATTTTTCTCAAAATCTGGATAATTACCAGCCGTAATAAACAGGCTCAAAAAGATAAGAAAAAATCCTATCCAAACGGAAACTTTTTTCATCTCTTTGGTTTTCCTTTCATTTTGACCCTATACAATACAGATGGGTGGTCGTCCGGATGAAGAGCTGGGATCCGGAAACTGCGGGTGATGCGAGTGTGTACGTTCCGTCCAGCTCATTCGTCTCCAGAAGTTTGAATTCCGATCCCACAGAAACGATGGAAGTCACGGCTTTTTCGTTCAAGATATAAATCTTGCCGTCAGAGAGAACCGGAGACGCGCTTACAATACCTTCAGTTGTCGCCTCAGGTCCCCAGATCACTGTTCCTGTCTTGGCGTCCAAACATGTGACCAGTCCACGGTCGTCGACCATGTAAAAATATTTTCCATCACACACGGGAGAAGGAACATCCGGAGCCCCTGATCCCTCATATTTCCAGGCAAGATGACTCTCTGTGATATCGCCCGTCCCGCCCACTTTCAGTGCTAAAAGAGGATTTTTGCGGGTTGGTGCGTAGATCAAACCATCAACGATGATGGGAGTGGGGACAACGCGATAGTTGGGCCGATTCAAAGGATTCAAACCGGCAGCCCGCCAAATCTCTTTTCCCGTTTTAAAGTCATGCCCCGTGACATAATCCCCTCCGGAAATAACGAACTGTGTTTTCCCCTCGTGTTTGAGAAGAACCGGGGTTGTGTAGGCATCGGGGGATTCCCTTTGTGCATCTGTGGGCCGTTCTTGCCGCCATTGCACCTTACCTGTCTTGGCATCGAAAGAAACGATATAAGAGGGATCGTCTGTTTTCATGCCGTGCAGGACTTCAACGATCAGACTGCCGTCATGCAGCAAGGGTGAAGAGCCATAGCCCCAATTATGACCGAACGGACCATACTCCTGTTGAAGATCCTTCTTCCAGATTTGCTTGCCTTCCATGTCGAATGCGGTGACTTTACCCGTGCCCGTGACCACCCAGACATGCTTTCCGTCGGTGACAGGTGAGGGGGTGGCATCGTTTTGCTTGCGGTGAATCTGGTTTTTATCGTCCAGTTCACGCTGCCAGAGTATTTGGCCGTCTTTTTTTGAAATGCAGAATAAGAAGAGCTTCGGACCTCCAGGGTCAAGTCCGGGTCTCCTAGGTCTTCTCTGTTCTTGTTTCTGTTCTGGTTGATTCTGAGCTGGAGGCTCGGGTTTCGGCTCGGATTCAGAGGGTGATGTGATGAAGATGCGGTCGCCCCAAATGATCGGAGTGGCGGCACTCCAGGACGGTAAAGGAGTCTTCCAGACTATGTTCTCCGTCATGCTCCAATTCATGGGAAGGCCGATGGAATCACTGATTCCATTGTGATGGGGGCCTCTCCAGTGGGGCCAATCCTCCTGCGCCTGGACCAAACCTGCGGTCAGCCAAACAGTTAGCATCACGGCTGTGTAGACGACTTTTCTCTTCATGATGTTCCTCCAGAGTGCTATTTATTCATCTCACACTTTCTGTTTAGACGCTTAAAACGTTCATTCCTTCCTTAGAGCCGGGAGAAGGTCCTCTTTTGTCGCAAAATGCGCTGCCGAGTACGTCCAGATGACTCCGTTCAGCCCGACAATTATTAATACTATAAGTATAGTAGGATACGGGATTTCCGCGCCGGGAGTCAAGAGGGATGGGAGAGTCGCCACCAGCGCAGCGAGAATTCCGTAAAAAATCCCTGCGATCAAAAGGGCTATGTGTTCGGATAAGATAACGGCTTGAACGGATTTCTTGGTGAAGCCAACAGCCCGGAGCAGTGCCAGTTCACCCTGTCTCTCCTTGACATTGCGCCAAACGACTATCCCCAGCCCCACACTCCCCAACAATAAACCAAAGCTGCCAAGGATGAGGAAAATGGATAGATAGGTGTTCTGAACCGTGTTGAACTCTGCCAGCCGGGTGGAGGCAAACATCAAATTCAGACCTTGATCCTGCATGGCCCAAGACAGGCTTTCTCGAACTTCATCCATTCTTTCATAAGGCGCATCCACGAGAAAGATCCGGTATCCGCTTACGGAAGGAAATTTTTGAATGAGAGCTCTTTCGGATATGATGATTTTCCCTTGAAATACCGAATTGGCCAATCCCCCGACAAGCTTGAGCTGAAATGGATTGCCTTTTTCATCCAGATATGTCAGGGAATCACCCACAGCTTTGCCCAATCCCCAGACAATGACAGACTGATCGGCAACGGCAGGGATTGTTTCGCCCGATAAATTTTGTTCGAGGACCGACCAGGGGTTTTCCGGTTTCACATTACCGCTTATCTCCGCAAAGGTGAAGGCTTTTCTCCTGGCGAGCTCCTCAGGATTAACGCCGATCAGCTGAGGGGCAGAGACGCGATTGAGGTTCAAACAGCTCGCATCATCTCCTTCCTGCAGACGTAACTGAACAATACTCACATCTTCTGTGCCCGGGCGATCCAATCCATAAAACTGTTTTCCCTTTGGGCTGTTGAGGTCATAAAGCACAGGGATAGGGCTTTCCCCATAGAGGGCGAATCCACCCGTGCCCGAATCCCTTCTCTCAGCATCTTTCAAGGCGCTGATACGGTTGGCGCCGACAGTGAAGACGATGAATAAACCGCAAGACAGAAGTCCTATCAGAGTGATGCTCCGTATCCGCTTTCTTGCGTTATTACGGACACCGAGTTGAAAAGGACTCAGAGAGGCTCTGCCTGTACCTCTCCCCAACCTGTAAAGGATGACACTCGTCAACGCCAATCCTCCGATGAGAAGCAATGATCCGGCCATGAAGAAAAACGCAAAAGCGTCCTCTTCCCTCCCAAAATCCGTAGCGATCAGTATGAACAGGACTGCGAACACGGATAAAAGGCCAATAACCAGGCTCTTCCGGGGCCTTTTTTTCCACACTGTCTCTATCTCCGCCAGCCCTTTCTGTAAGCCGGAAATGGACTGACTGATCTGTCTCCGGGTTACTAACCACATGGTGAAAAAGGCAACGCCCATTCCCGTCGCTGCACCGAGAAGGATGGATGATAACTTAAAATGCATCTGGAGCGCTGAAAAGCCCACTGCCCCACGCCAGACTGTTTCTAAGGCTTTGAGGATAAAGAGGTTATACAGAACTCCCATAAAAATCCCCAGCCCACTGCCCGTCGCCACGAGCACCGCACCTTCTCGTAGAACCAGCCACCTCACGGTCTTCGTGGAGAATCCCAATGCGAGGAACAATCCGTTCTCCTCTGATCGATTTTCGGTGTTGAAAACAAACAACAAACTCGTCAATAACAAAGCCGCGACGATGATGAAGAAACTCAGCCCGAGGAAAAGCTGGGTAAAGTTTACGGACTGTGAACTCGCCCGCAGCCCTTCGTCTCTGACTTCCCGGAAGATAAACCCAAGGCCAGCCGGGTCTAAGGCCTCCTTAAGATTCCTCTTCACATCGTCCTTCTTCATCCCTGAAAAACGCACAGCGGTCACATTTCCGAAGCGGTTGGCCCACATCGCCTGAGCCGCGCCAAGAGTCACGAATGCCTTGGGAGTCCCCCTGTGATCGTCCCAATAATCCTCATCTTTATCTCGGATTTTATCCAGGTCGATGGGCACTCCTGGATTCCAATCGCGGCAGTCTTCCTCCTCGGATAAACCTGGAAAATCAGGCAGTAAATCTTCATCCGCATAAACGCCCCTCAGCGGCACAACGTCTTTCACCCGAAAATCAGAGTTCAACTCTTCCAAATCCCGTCCGGGGCCGAGAACATAATAGGTCATGTGGATCTGGTCACCCGCTCCTGCCTGCAAATCCCTGGCAAGCCACTCATTGATGATAATCTCATCATCTTTCATCTCAGGGGGAACGACGGGAGTTCCCGGAGCAGAGACAAAGGAATACGGCGTTGACCTGCCGCCTCGACGCAGCTCGTTGACAAAATAGGTCAGTATGGGCTGCGCGAACTCGTTCAGATTCAGTGCCGCTTCAACAACGGAAGGATCGAGGAAGACACGTTTCGATTTGAGCTCGACAGTGGTCCTGCCCTGAATTTCCTTTAAATCAAGACCGGCATCGGCCAGTGTCCACGCGTCCTGAAAGGCATCATTCACTGTCTGGATGTCCAGAGGATTTCCTGGTCTCTCTGCAACAAGCAGAACATTTGTCTTCTGTTCAAATCCCATTTCTCGCGACAAGACAGACAGAGAGACACATGCGGTGTTGGGTGTGACTTGGTCGGCCTTGAGATTAAACCTTCCGAAATCAGAATCCGAAGCAATGCCTCTCACACGAAAACGTCTGGCAACCGTTGATTCAGAATCCAGAGACAGGGGCGCATCCTTGGGCATAACGTCCAGTTTCTGAAACCGGAGCAATACCTCATCGTTTTCTTCTATCCCCAGATTTTCTGCCAGCTGACGATTGACGATGGTCTCGTCGGGAGCCATTTGACTGTAAAAATCTCTGGCCCCGCCTATCTCACCAAAACGGGCATCCACACCGACCACCTGAATGTTGTTGACTCTTCGCTGCCCACCCTCGGCTATGGCAATCCCTCTTGTTTGCAACAGAGGTGCAACAACGGTGCCCAGGGAATTCGAAAGGTCATCTGCCATGCGTGATTCGAAGAAACGGTCTCCTGAAGACAAACCAAACTCTGTCGTTCCGAGCCTGTCATATACAATCTGTTGAAGGCTGTGGCGCACAGAATCACCGATGACCAGGGCGCCGACCAGTACGGCCGTGCTGACCATCGTCCCCAGGACAACCCAAAGATGTGTCTTCCGATAATAGGCAAGACCACGGAAGAGTAATTTCCAGATATTCATTCGGTCGGGTAATTCTCCAGCATCCCGTCCTGGAGCCTGTACACCTTATCCATGAGCCGGGCAATTTCGATCGAGTGAGTGACAGTGATTAAGGTTGTTTTTTCCTCCTTGTTCACCTTCACCAGAAGATGACCCAGATTCTCGGAGGATTCCCTGTCGAGAGAACCTGTCGGTTCGTCTGCCAGGACCAGCGTCGGCCTGTTTATGAGGGCCCTGACGACCGCCACACGCTGCATCTCGCCTCCGGACAGCTGGGCCGGGAAGTAGTCCTTGTGTTTTTCCAAGCCCACTCTTTCCAGCAAACTTCTGGCTCTTTCCTCAACATCCTCATCTTTCTTTTCCATCCCAAGAGGAATCGTCGGGATCAAAACGTTCTCAAAAACAGTGCACTGGGGGAGCAGATGATGGAGCTGGAAAACAAAACCGATCTCCTGGTTTCTGATTCGAGAGAGAGCCGAATCATCGAGGTCAGCCAGATTTTTTCCCGCAAATGTCACAACTCCTGAGGTCGGCTTGTCCAGGGCACCGATGATATTCAAAAGAGTGCTTTTCCCGGATCCAGAAGGACCCACCACAGCCACCGATTCGCCCTGAGTGACCTGGAGAGAAACATCCCTGAGGACGGTTGTCTGGCCCTGGCCGGATGGGATGTCATATTTTTTTGAGATATTTTTAAGTTCTAGCCACATGGTTATAAATCCCCTCAATATTTTTTGCCATCTGCTCCATTGAAAATCGTTCCAAGACGACTCTTCTTCCCTGCCCGCCCATCTTCCTCACTTTTTCCTGATCAGAAAGGAGAGAAGCGATGGCCGCCGCTAATTGTTCGCCTGTATTCGGCTCATAGATGACACCGCCTTGAGTCGCCTCGATAAATTCTGGATAACAGCCCACATTCGGCTGGACGATAGGAACCCCGGCCGCTAAAGCTTCGACTTGATAGGCACCGAAGGCTTCTCCGCTGGGAACAGGCACAGAGAGCAGAGTCAGTGACTGGAGAAATTTGATCCGGCTTTCCTTGCAGAAGTCCTTGAACACTCTGACATCTTCGGTGAAACCGTGATCAGATATTTTTTCCATTTGACGCTTTACAAAATGTTTATCTTCTCCCGAGTAACCGCCGGTCAGGTGCAGTTTCATATTCTTAAACTGGCTCTTCTTTTTCAAGGTTAAAAAAGCGTCCACAAGTATCCCCAGCCCAAAATATTCAGCCATCCTGCACAAATAGCCGATGACCGGAGGCTCAAAGGGGAGCGGCGATCGTTCGTACCCGGTAAGATCGATTCCGCCATGTATCACTTTTATCTTGTCCGCAGGAATCTTCAACTGCTTCTGAGATTGATCGGAATAGAACTGACTGGCTGTCACGAAGAGGTCGACATCAACCGCTTTTTCAGCCATCAAGTTCCAGATCTGGCTCTGGTACTGTTCGTCCATCAAATCGACCCACTCATTCTCATCCTGGAGTGAACACACCACACCTGTTCCCAGATCATTTTTGAGCCTGTGGGCCAGCCCGAGTAACAGGGCATTGGAGAGATGGACGACATCCGGAGCGATCTCATTCTTGAGGTGTTGGATGAGATGGTCCAACTCAGAGGCCTGATGCCCTTTTTCCCCCAGCAGCATGGAGAGCGTCATTTCTTCGAGTCCGGTGGGGCGTGTTGAGCCCGATTTTTTTGCCGCTAAGCTCAGCAAGAGAGGGGAATCCAGAAGCCGTTCCATCCATTCAGGCGCATGCCTGTAAAAAGGCAATTTCTCTTTGAGAAAGACATTGATAGCTCCATAAAAAACCGGGCTATCCACAACATTCTCACCGCTGTCCAGACCTGAGGGGAGATACATCGGGATATTGACCACGTCATGGCCGAGACCAGCCAGGGAGTGGAGTAAGGAGGTATCCCGGAAACAGTTCTGACAGTAGAATTTTAAGCCGGATCCGGGAGTCACGTAGGCCACCTTCATGGTTTTTCTCCGAAGACATACACTCGTCCGTCGTCGGCACCGATAATGACGAATCCCCCGGCCACAGCCGGACAACCGAAAATGGCAGATCCGATCTCATAAGACCAGATTTCCTTCCCATTTTTTAAGTCAACCACATAGAGCCTCCCATCCATCGACGCAACGACAACTTTATTTCCAGAGATAACGGGAGAACTGTCTACATCGTCGCGACTCTGGAAGGCCCAAATTTTTTCACCTCTATTCCGGTCCACACAATGCAGGTATCCATCCCGCGACCCGATGAGAACACGGTCTTTTCCCACGGCCGGAGATGAAAAAAAGGCATCCGGATGATCCTTATCCTCGTACTCCCAGACTATTTTTTTCTCATCCGTGTCAATGCACACTAATTTATTTCCATAATGTCCAAGGTATGCCCTGTTTTCCACAAGAGCTGCTGAGCCGGGAATGTAAGAGCCGGCCCAGACCTCTCCTGTCTTTTTCCCATCGAGGACAGATAAAATGTGGAGCAATTCATCACAGCCGCCAAAGACGACATGAACACCGTCTGTGGCAGGAGCTCCGTTGATATAGTTATCGGTCTCGTATGACCAATTCAGTTTTCCTGTGGCTGCATCCAAACAGTATATTCTGTTGTCATAGCTTCCGACCAATATCAGATGCTTTTGATCTTTCGGACTTCTCACCCAATTGGCTGAGCCGTAGATGGAGTTCGTGCACTTGTATCTCCAGCGGACCTGTCCTGTATGCGCATCCAAGGAAAAGAATTCTCCGCTCAGATTTCCCACGTAAATGGCTTCATCCAGGAGCAGGGGTGAGGCTTCAATGTCGTCCCCTGTATCGAACTCCCAGACTTTATTCCCGTCTGTCAGGCTCAACGAATACAGTTTTCCGTCGCTCGAACCGATGTAGACGCGGCCAAAGCCCAAAACCGGAGACGAGATTATCCATGACTCTGTCTGGAACGACCACAATAAAGTTAGCTCTTCAGGAAGCTCACCTTCCGCTAATCCAGACAACCTGGAATCTCCTCGATAAATGGGCCAGCTCACCGTTTCAACATCCAGGACCTTTTCTTGGCCTTCTTTCTTCGAGCAAGAGGCCAGCAGAACCGGGATTAAAAACAGGAGCGCGATATGTCTATATTTCCTCATGTTTTATACCTCAAGTCGTGGCATCCTCATTCTTTCTCCTGTCCCGCCAGGAAAGAGCTCCTGTGGGACAGGCCGAAATGCAGTCCCCGGCCACTTTTTTCAGTCCCTGGCTGAGCGGCTCTTCAAACGGTGTCTCAACACGAACATCGAATCCACGGCCGACAAAAGTCAATCCGAGTTTCTCCCCCGCCTTGTTTGTGATTTGCACGCACAATCCGCATTTAATGCATTTTCCAGGTTCATAAATGACATGGTCATGCTGGATGTTCTTTTGAAACCTCTTCCTCTCCACGTATGTAAAACGGCGTTGATCGGCCTTGTACTCTTCTGAATACTGCCGCAATTTGCAGGAATCCGGCTTTCGGCAGTCACAGCCAAAGCAGCGTCGCGATTCCTTGACAGCCTCTTCATCTGCATAGCCATCCTTGAAACCGCCCCGTGGGACTATTCTTCCATGCTCTTCCGCTTCTTTCATGAATTCGCCGACCTCTTCTTCACGAATCTTAACCATCATGGATTGGAATCTCCGCGATGGGCCGGTCACAGGCTTGTTTTCTAAAAACTGGTTCACAGAATAAGCCAGGTTCTTTCCGTGCGCAGCTGCCCGGATGGCCATGCGCGCTTCTGAAACGGCATTTCCACCTGCAAAAACGCCTGGAACGCTCGTTTCAAAAGTCTGAGTGTTGATCTTGATGCCCCGAGAGGAGAGCTCGAGTCCCGAATTCTCAAACACATCGGAATTGATTTGACCGACAGCCAGGATGACTGCATCGTATTCCTTTCTCAAGTCACTCCACCCCAATTCTTTGCCCAGAGAGTGTTCCATCGAGAACTCAACTCCCAGCTCTGTGATGCGCTCGACCTCTGCATCGAGGACGGATTTGGGCAGGTCCTTATCCGCAATACCATAGCGAAGCATGCCGCCCGGCTGGGGATTCTTGTCAAACACATGACTGGCATGGCCGCCTTGACGAAGATAATAGGCTGCAGAGAGGCCTGTCGGCCCTGCCCCGATGATGGCGACTTTTTTCCCGGAATTGGCTTTGGATACCGGGCAAAAGGGGGATTTTTGAGCCAGGTCCACATCCGCCACATACCTTTTTAAAGAACAGATCGAAACAGCACTGTCATACGACTTTCGATGACACCCATTCTCACAGGGAGCCGGACAGATGCGTCCCAAGACCGCTGGCAGGGCGATATCTTTCTTCACTGTTCTGATCGCATCCTCGAGCTGTCCCTCTTCGATCTGTCTGATCATCAACGGAATGTTCATATGGGCCGGACAGGCGCGAAGGCACGGTGCGTCACAATCCCCGGCATGTTCACTCAATAAGAAATCCAACGCATCTTTCCGCGCCTCCCGGACTTTTTCATTTTCAGTCTCGATCCGCATTCCTTTGGCGACAGGGGCCGAACAGGAAGGGAGCAGACGATCCGAGTTGACCTCATGAACGACACAGATCATACAGGACGTGAACCGCTCGTATCCGTTTAAATAACACAGGGTGGGTATGTGGATATTCAATTCCCTGGCTGCATCCAGGATCGAACTGTCTGCAGGAACAGCAACGTTCTGATTATTGATGGTTATTTGGATGGACTTCATGTGACGTTCACCGATTCAGTCGGGCACACCTGTCGGCAGGTCCCGCATTTTGTGCACTTTGTCTGGTCGATCAAGTGTCTTTGATAAGGTGTGACTGAGATCGCACCAGTCGGACATTTCTGGGCACAGACTGTACAGCCGATGCATGTCTCATCGATGGTGTAGGTGATGAGTGCCTTGCACCTCTTGGCCGGGCATGTTCCGTTCAAATGAGCTTCATACTCTTCTCTAAAATAATTCAAGGTCGTTAAAACAGGATTTGGGGCTGTTTTCCCCAGCCCACAGAGACTGCCTTGTTTTGTTTTATGTGCGATTTCCTCCAGTTTTGCCAGGTCTTCCTCTGTCCCTTTACCGGCACAAAGGTCCTCGAGAATGCGAAGCATGTGTCGTGTACCTATTCGGCAAAACGTGCATTTCCCGCAGGATTGGTTTTGTGTAAAAGAGAGAAAATAGCGAGAGATATCCACCATGCAGTCCGAATCATCCATGACCAATAATCCACCCGAGCCCATCATCGCTCCGACCTTGGTCAGTTCTTCGAAATCGACTCTGGTGTGTGCCAGTTCGGCCGGAATGCAGCCGCCGGACGGCCCGCCGATCTGGACGGCTTTGAATGGCCTTTCATTTTCGATGTTGCCACCGATGTCTTCGACAATCTCTCGAATCGTGATCCCCATCGGGACTTCAATTAGACCTCCGCGGGCAATTTTCCCGGCCAAGGAAAAGACTTTGGTTCCTTTACTGCGTTTTGTTCCCAACCGGGCAAAGGCATCCGCCCCATTGCGGATGATCCAGGGCACTGTGGCATACGTCTCACAATTGCTGACCAATGTCGAATGCCCCCAGAGTCCCTTATCCGAAGGATAGGGCGGACGATAACGGGGATTGCCCCGTTTTCCTTCTATGGAGGCGATCAACGCGGTTTCTTCCCCACAGACAAAGGCTCCGGCCCCTTCAAGCATATTCAATTTCAAGGAAAACCCTTTTCCCTGTATGTTATCTCCCAAAAGGCCTGCTGCCTCACATTGTCTGATGGCGTCTTTAACCCTTTGGACAGCGAGCGGATACTCGGCCCGAATGTAGAAATACCCCTCATTGGCACCCACGGCAAAAGCGGAGATGATCATTCCCTCGATAACACGGAACGGATAGGATTCCAGAATCATCCGATCCATGAAAGCTCCCGGGTCTCCTTCGTCTCCATTGCAGATGATATACTTCGTGGTATCCTTCGATTGACGAACGATCTGCCACTTTTCTCCCGCCGGATATCCGGCTCCTCCTCTTCCCCGCAATCCACTGGCCTTGATTTGATCGATAACATCATCTGGAGAAAACTCCGAAAGAGACCGTTCCAGGGCTTTAAACCCTTCTTTAGAACAGTATTCTTGAAGGTCGAGAGGGTCGATCTGACCGGAATGCTCGGTAGCAATATGTATCTGTTGTCCCAGAAAAGCCTGAATGCTCGAATCACGCACATGGAGAGGATGACGCGTGAATCCGTTAGAATGCGGCTCATCGAGGATCTTTTCGACAAGACTGAAGGCCGCGTTTTTGATCCGTTGTCGCCAGGCTTTGGGCCTGTAGTGCTTGAGGATGATGCGTCTCACATCCTCAGGCTGCACGCTTTCATAAAGGACCGGGTCTTTATCCGGTACGCTCACTTCCAAGAGCGGCGTCCGGTGACACATCCCCACACACCCGACCCGCTTCACTTGAGTGTGGACACCGGTGTCCTCCAAGCATTCTTCCAGAGCCTGCCGCACTCGGCGGCTCCCGCTGGCGACACAGCAGGAACCCAGTCCGATCTTGATCTCTCCGGCATCTTCGGCCTGTGTTTCCCGCCTGCGGGATTCAACTTTTACCCGGCTCTTGTGAAGGAGAAAATCCTGGAGAATATTGGCCACGCCTTCTATTTTCACATGCCCGTAGGTCACGTCGTCGATCTGAACGACAGGAGCGATCGTGCAGCATCCGAGGCAGGCGATCTTTTGAACGGTGAATTGACCTTCCGGGTCTGTATCTTGGCCCTCCCCGATATGCAGTTCACGGCAGAAGGCCTCATGCACCAATTCAGAACCCTTGACATGACAGGCTGTGCCGGTGCAGACTCGGATGATGTGCTGCCCGATCGGAGTGTGCCTGAACTGGGAATAGAAAGTGGATACTCCTGTTATCTCCGCTGGAGTAATATCCGTGATCTCACAGACCCTCCGCAGGGCCGATTGCGGAAGATAGTTATATTTATTCTGGATGGCATGCAGAAGGGGGATAACAGCGCCGGCGTGTGTGCCGATTTCATCGACAATCCGGTCGATAAAAGAGTGAATGCCGTCCGTTTCCAGTTTCATGGCGGTCCTAATCTCCGATGCAGAACAAATTTTTCTCTCCGCGGATATAGATCCGATTGTGCATGAAGGCGGGGATGGTCATGGCGTCCTCCCCCAGTTCATTTTGGCTTATGAGACGGAATTCCCTCTCTGCTTTAAAGACATAGACAACTCCTGAAAAATCCATGAGATAAACAAAGTCCCCGACTAGGATCGGAGACGAATAGAATCCTTCATTGAACTCCTGGACCCACAATCTCTCGCCGGTCTTGCTCTCAAAACATGTCACTGTTCCGTAACTGGCAGCCATGATCACCAATTCTTTTGTGGCCAATGGACTGGATACTTCTGAGAGGTCATCGAGGTATTCCCAGGATACATCCGGCGTCTCGCCAAGAGTTATCGCGGCCAGACGGGCATAGTCATTAACCACATAGACCATATTGTCGGCATAGGCAGGAGAGGGGGCAATTTCCCCCAGCATGCATCTCACCCGCCATAACTCCTGTCCGGTTTGCGGGTCGTGAGACATCACGAACGGGTTGGAATTGAGAATGAGCTCTGTCCGGCCTCCTGTATTCACCAGTATGGGAGAGGCCCACGAAATCTCCACTTCCCGGGGCTGGTCGTACACCAGGTCCCCGGTGAGGGTGTTCAAAGCCAGCAGTCGCCCGCCTGTATTCTGGTCGAACTGGACGAGCAGCCGGTCTCGATAGGTGATCAGGGACGACGCATGCCCGTAATGGTTATCCGGCATTCCCAGGTTCTTGGCCCAAACTCGATTCCCGTCAAAATCAAGGCAAGCAATATCGCCTGTCGCAAACAGAGCGAACACCCTCTGTCCGTCGGTCGTCATCGTGGGTGCGGCATACCCCGTATCCTCCGTGACCTGGGGCCGCCGCTCAGGAGACCCGGGAATGTCGTTCAACTCCGTTTGCCAGAGAATTTCCCCTGAATCGGCATCAACACGGTAGACGATTTGTGTTCTTCTATCGGCTCCGGAGAAAAATATCTTTTTTCCCCAAATGATGGGTGAATTATAGCCGGGATGCGGGATCGGTGTTTTCCACAGAATGTTTTGGCCCGACGGACCATCCCACTCTGTGGGCACGTCCGTGTGATAGGCCTTCCCGATTCCTTCCGGGCCGCGGAATCCAGGCCAGTTATCCCTTATCTCTTCGATGCCCGCAAAAGCATCTGCCTTCTGACTTCTTTCGGCTCTGATAATACCTATGTTTTTCAATTCAGTCTGGGAGAGGATTCCGAGAATAAAGGCCAGGATAAACAGGCCCAGTCCAGCATAGAGGATGGTTCTTCGAGAGAGCAGTTTGCTCTCCCAGGTCTCATCCGGCTTAGGGCTCTTGCTTAAATCGGGCAACCGGGGCTGAAGAGAACTCATGTATTTCATTGCCAATAGAAGAACAAGGACAAACGAAAAGAGCAGATAACTTCCTGTCCGTATCTGCCACTGGTGAGTGAAATAGGCTTTCCTGGCCAGCAGATCGAGCGCCCGGATTTGTTCTTTCAAGGCCGTATCCTCCGGATTCTCTTCGAGCCGTGTCATCAACTGAGAGATAGCCTGGCTGTTGAGGGGATCGACAGCCTTGGTTTGGATGTAATTGACTATCATCAAGACACTGAGTATCCCAGCCAACACGGCCGAAACGATAGCGATTCTCTTGGCGATGTTGTGTAGAAGTTTCGCCCTGTCTTCTCTTTTATTATCTTGAGTTTGTAGTTCCATTATCTCAGGCTCTAAACTGTTTTATCCTCACTTCTTTGGCTCCCATTTTTTCGGCTTCTTCTGGCGTGATAAGGCCCAAACGGACCTGTTCAAACGGACAGTAGGCAAAACAACGCCCACAGCTGAGACAGGTGCCTCTATCGACATCATATTCCAGTTGCCTCCTCCGCGTGAAGAAGCTGATGAGCTTCAGGCAAAGGACCAATCCTATAAATCCACCCAGGATCCATCCTCTCACTTTGAATTGATCTCGAATGACACTGGCTTCGGCGAATAATTGCTCTGTCGGTTTTCCCGATGCCCGAAACGCTCTTGTGCTGTCTGTCATCTCTGTCCTTTGGCCAGAGTTTTCCAGCAGAATCTCCTCAGCCAGAGAGACGGTCGAATGCAGGCGGGAGAGCGGAATGTCCAGTCGAGACCCGATCCAGCCGCTACCGAAAACAATGACAGGAAGCAGAACGAGCAGGAATGCCAGTTTTTTAACCTCTGCCTCTTTGCTGAGTGGCGGTGCGGCCTCGTCCGGTTTTTTTATCGCCCCGAACGGACAGGATTCTTCACACAGCCGGCAATTGTTGCATTCATCCGGAGTAATCCTGACATGTCTCTTGGACAGCCGGGACATCCAGTTCAGCAGCACACCGTAGGGACAAAGAAACCGGCAGTAGGGACGGGCCACAACCGTTCCCAGCAGGAGTATGGACATACCGAAAATGACCATGTTAAAATCCGCTCCAAAGCGGAAAAAACCGATAAATGGGTCGTATTGACAGATAACAAACCCTGCGCCGGTGGCAGCGAGCAAGATGGCCAGGCCCAAATACATGTAGGGAAAAACACCCAGGATGCTGGCCAGCCATCCGGGTACATTTGTGGGCTTAAGAACCACAGCATCCTGAACCGCTCCAAGAGGACAGACGGCGGCACAGAAAGTGCGGCCAAAGAACAAGGCCAAAACAAGGGGAAGAACAAAAAATACGATGACGAATACAGGAATGGCGTAGGCCGGGTTGAACAGCGCCAGGCTGACGTTCTGGATAGCGCCGATCGAACACACGCATCCCTTTCTGTAAAATCCGAAATAGGCGAGAGAAAACACCATCAGGAGGAAGATATTCCGCCGCGATCGCTGCTTGTGGGCGAGATAGGTGGCCAGAGAGAGAGCTATAACGAGGACTCCGACATCGACGTATTCCAACGCAGTGGACCGGGGTGTTGGGGTGATCAAATCGGGCCGGGTATATTCTGTTTGAAAATCGGGTTTGGGGAAGCGTTCCGGGACCTGGGACAGACTCAGCAGCGGGAAGAGAAAAAACAAGGCCACGATGAAAGTCTTTGATCGTCTCAACATGTCTCTCATTCGAATAATTCTTCCATCAGGATATTTTCGTCCTTCACGCTCCTTTTGCTCATCCTGGCATGGGCAGCATCCCTCAAAATCCTAGCTTTTCAGGAATCTTTGACTCTCGTCTCCTTTAAGGATGTAAGGCTGGCTGGCTGGCACACGTTTCCAGGCCCGGGAGGGGCATCGTCTGGCGATGGAGCATTGATTGCAGTTCAGGCAGCGGTCGTGTCGCACCTGTAAATACAAGGAGCCGTTTCCGAATGAATTGCAGCCCTTCACACATTTGCCGCATCCGACGCACAACTCCTCATCGATCGTGTATTCAAAATAAGGATCTTCAACATAGGTCCGCTTGATCGCGCCGGACGGACAGAGCTGGCTTTCCGCTCCTGTATCTCTCGATTTAGTCCCGGGCTGGAGATACCCGCTGCACAGGTCACAATAGCCGCACATCGAGTAGGAATGAACGCATTTCACCGCGGAGTGAGGCAAAACACAATTGACCGAGCATTTTTCACACTGGATACAGATGTTGGGATCCAGCTGCCAGACCATTTCTTCGGAGGAAGACTTGCTGAACAGAATCCCAGCCAGTCCTCCGGCCGTCAGACCGGCCACCGCGTGGAGACTTTTCCGCATAAAATCCCGCCGTTTTATCGGCTTTTTTGCTATTTTATCTGTCATCCTGAAATCCTTTATTTATCTTTGAAGACTGAAATCGGGAATCATCCGGCTTCTGCCTGGCATCGATGGCTCTGGGCTCCGGGCAGCCGGGCAGTTTTAAACAGCTTCGACAGGGCAGGTCGATCAAACAGGGTGATTCCTTATCCGCGCGAGAGTATCCTCTCCATCCCAGGAAGAGGCCCGTGAACGCGAGCCCACCAAACACGACGGCTCGCAACCCATCCTTTAAGAATTCGCGTCTGTTTTTTGTTATCTGTAAACTTTGTCTCATGATGTTCTCCCGGCTCAATTCTTTGTCTTCTCAAAGATCCGGACAAGCTTTTGCAGCGGGTCCAGAACGAAAATTCTCAGTGACGAATCCACGGCTAGATCCAGGCCGACCGTCCCCTCGATGAACTTATCCGGAGGAGCAACAACGGAAACAAGATTCCCGATCCGGTTGTAGACTTTGACTCTGGCTATGCCCTTTTCGCTGGTTACAAAGGAACCATCCTCAAGAATGATGAAGTGTGAGGGATTACAGCATCCGCTAAACCCTTCGATCTCCATCGAAAACTCACCCCAGGATGTCCTGAAGTCTCCATCCTGAGTATAATTTTCGAGCGAATGGCGGCCGGTGTTGGCGACCCAGAGAAACCCATCCGGGTCAATGGCCACATCGAAAAAAGGGCTGGGGATGATGAATCCGGGGATATCCCTGGCTTCATCTTTCTCGCCGATCCTCTTCAGCCGGTTCCCGGATTTATCGAATTTCCAGACAATGAGATCCCCTGCATCGGCCACAAAGACAGACTCTTTGGCAACGGCGATCGAAGTGATTACGGCTTCCTCTCCCAATGACTTCCAGCTGGCTTTCCTCCGGCCATTCCGACCATAAACTTCAACATGGTCCGCCATTCCGAGATACAAATCGTGGTTCCTGTCGACAGAAAGACAGAAGACCGGGTCCTTCATGGGTATTTCAGAATGAAGGGTTCCGTCTTTTTCAAAAATGAGTATGGAGCTATCTCCAGATACATAGACCCTGTCGTCCGGCCCGATGGAGACTCCGAAGACATTTTGCAGCTCCAAAGGAATTCGGCCGACCTCTGAGTAGTGGACCAAATCCGCATCACTTTGTTTAAAGCGTTCTATATCGTATTCGAAAGGATTCTCCTGGTTTCGTGCCGCATTGTCGCGGATGGCCCTGTAGCCAAAGTAAAGAATCCCTGCCATTGAGATAATGATAACTGCGATAGTTAACAAGCGTTCTTTTTTCACTTTGAAAGAAAGCATTTCATAGTCTCCAAACTAAAAACGGGCCCTTAAGTCGACGCAGACCAAGCGGCGTGAATCCCGGGCCAGCAACCTGCCGTTCACTAAAGCAAGCGGCCCCCAAGCGTCGACTCCATCCAGAATCTTGGCTTGAGCGAGTGGAATGTATTCCTCAGGAATCGCCTTCAACACGGTCAACACTCCGTCATCACTCAATATAAAGAATTTGTCATCAGCCACGATGTACGGCCCCAAGCCGAACCGGTTCGTCTTTCCGCTNNTAAGACTCCATCGTCGCTTAGGATAAAGAATTTATCGTCAGCGACGATATACGGTCCTAAACCAAAGCGATTAGTCTTTCCGCTGGACCAGACAATCTGACTGCAGTCATCCGGATGGCAGCAGACAAACTGATTCCGAAGAGGCCCGGCATCCTTGGGTAAAATAGAAAAGAGATGCCCTTTGTAAAATACCGGTGTCTGCTGTTCCGACGCCAGCCCTTCCTCCGGTTTTAAGGCCTGAAGGGATTCGACTGAAAAAACACCGTCTTCCTCCTTTATTCTCAGCATCAGGCTCCCGGCACCGTATCCAGCCGTGAGAAAGATTCTCCCATCTCCCAGATAAACGGGAGAAGGGGCAATGACATTGTGATTCCACAGCGTGGATTCAAAGAGTACCTGTCCGGCATCCTCTCCCTCTGCGGATATCCCCAGAATACCTCCAATGGCGCAGTAAACGTACATCTTTTTGCCGTGAATAAAAAAGGGCATGACTGAGGAGTGTGACATTTTCCAGTTGTTGGGATTGGGTGTTTCCCAAACAACCTCACCGGTCTCGCAATCGACAGCGATGACCAATGACCTCCCTCCGACCGCAATAACGGCCAGGGAGTCATCAATGAGAGGACATTGGCCGGTGTACCACAGGGGGATTTCCGCTCCGTATTCCCTTTCAAGGTCGATCCCCCACTTGAAATCGCCGGAAACCGCATCCACACACATCACATGGCATTTCGGTCCGATGGTCACTACATACTTATCCGTGGCCGCCGGCACGGTCCGCGACATCCCGTGATTCCTTTTGACATAGAGTTCGTATCCCCGCCTCCAAATCTCTGTCCCATCATCCAAAGAAAAACAGCGCAATACATCCGCTCTCTCCACTTCGTCATGATCCAAGAGATAGACCCTTCCATTAGTCACAACAGGACCGGCATGACCCTCTCCCAGGTCAACGGACCAGAGAATATCCGGCCCCGCTTCGTCCCAACTGTCGGCGAGCCTGATGTTTTCTTTGCTGATATTGTCGAAATCGACTCCTCTGAATCTCGGCCAGCTTCCCCGAATCTCAGAAGAAATTCCGTCAAAACTGACGAAATAGGCACCAATATCCACGGCCTGGATTTGGCTCGTGAATCCCGGAGGCCGGTTATCCATCCCCGGAACGCTCTCTACAAAATCCTTGACCGGATTATGAAGAAGCCACCAGGTCAGAAAAACCAGTCCGATAAAAGCGGCCCCGATAATGGTGACGAGGTTGACTACTTTTTCATGCATTTATTTGGCTATATCATAAACCATTAAGGCATCGCCGTGCCGTATGTAAAGGCGACCGTCCTTGATAACTGGATGGGCCCAGTGCTCACCGGTCCCTTCTCTGATCCGAAAAGAACTCACTACCTCAAACATCCGGGGATTGGGTTTGACTAAGGCTACATCTCCTCTTTCACTGTAGCAATACATCATCCCGTCCGAGAAGATGATCGCTCCTTTGTTCCCGATTTCTCTTGCCGTGTACTGGACTTTCCCGGTCTTCCAGTCCAGGCAGTGCCATCCTCTGCTTGAATGGCCGGAGCCGTATATATATCCGGCAGCCAGCACGGCGGCACCCATCTGACTGTCAAGAGTGTCTTGCGCCCAGACTCGTTGAATACTCTTTCCATCTTCAGAAAGCTTGAACATCTGGCCACCGGTAGAGTAACCACTCACAGTGTACAGATAGCCATCATGGTACAAAGGAGTGTTTGCATTGACATCGTAATCCGTGACATGGGAATGATGCCACAGATATTCTCCGGTGTCTGCATCGATGCCGACGACATAATTGGCTGTCATGGTCAAAAGTAGACGCCTTTCACCGTGCTTGACGAGACAGGGGGAACAGTATCCGGATGTCTGTCCGTTTCCCTTGATTTTCCAGATTGTTCTTCCGGAATGTCTATCCAAGGCAACGACCATGACACCACGTCCGCCTGGCGTGTAAAAAACACGATCTCCGTCCACAAGAGGGGATTCCGTCATTCCCCATTGAAGATTCCTCGCCCCGAATTCCTCGGTGAGATTCACCGACCATATCTTTTTCCCATCCGTGCTGAAACAGACAGCCTGTCCCTCTGCGCTCATCAGATAAATTCTGTTGCTGACCACGGTTGGAGACGTCCGGGCTCCGGGTCGACTCCCATCCCATTCAGGACCGTACGAAACCTTCCAGACCAACTGACCGTTCTTATCAAAAGCGAACAGAAATCCTTCTCCGCGGATCATCCCGGTCAGATATATACGGCCTGATGTCACAGCCGGAGATGAATAGCCGGCGCCCAAACCCTCCGCAGACCAGAGGAGTTTCGGCCCCTCATCAGGCCATTTCTTTAAAAGATTTTCATTGGGATAAACTCCATCCCGATTGGGTCCGCGCCATTGGGATTCAATCTGGCTGGAGGCAACAGAATAACCCAGGCAGAAAAACATCAAAAAGACCATCATTAATATTTTCTTCATCCAACACCTCTCTTTGTTCTGCTCGATTGTATTAGTTTTTTGAATAAGTGCTCTCATTGACAAGCCGATAAAGGGTAAAAAAAACAGGATTTTATCCTCCTGAAATATATATTCTAAGACACTTTTGGCTTTTTTTACAGCCAGCATATGAACAGGCCACGATATTATACTAATCCTATTGAATTAGTATCATTTTACTCCAGCGTTACCTCTTCGTCAATGAAGCCGCAGGTTTGGGTGACAAGAGAATTCTATTTTTGAATAAACCAGTATGAGGCCGAAATTTTATTTATCGGAAACAGCGACGAGATAATGATGTGTTCGAAAATACAGCGTTCCCTCCGATACGGCAGGTGTGGCCATGCACTCATCTTTCATTGAATTCGTGGCCAAAACTTCAAAATCAGGTCCGGCCTTGATGACGAATATATCGCCCTCTTCACTGGAAAAGTATAATTTTCCGTCCGCCGCAACTCCTGATGCTGAAAAACTGGTCATCCGGCCGAGCTGTTCTCTATAGATGAGCTCGCCAGTTTGGGCACGAAAACAGCTCAATAAGCCGTTCCACTGCAGGTTGTAAAGATAATCACCGTAAATGAGGGGTGTCTGCAAGTAGGCACCTCCACGACTAACGCTCCAGACAACGGATTCGTTTGACGTCTTCCCGCCCGTCAAAGAGATGTCCCCTTCCGATTCCGGTTTGATGGCATAAATGGGGGACAAACGGCCATGGGCACCGTTGATGAACACCAGACCATGAGCCACTACGGGCGTGGGAATAGGAATATCCCCGCCCCCCGATATTTTCCACAATTCCTTTCCGGTCTTAAAATCATAACCGCCGATATGCTTAAATCCGTTGACGATGATTTGTGTTCTCTTGTTCCCCACATGAATGGTCGGCGTGCTCCAGGTAGGAACATCCTCCCGAAGTGTGCGCCAGATTTCTTTCCCTGTCTTGATATCCAGGGCAGCCAGGAACGCTGTGTTGAGAGCATCACACTGGACAACAACAACTCCCTCATGGATGACTGGAGAGCTGGCAAACTCCCACTGGGCGGAAGGCGCGATAAAAAAAGCTGAATCGAGAAGGCCGAAATCTTTCTTCCAGATCAACTTGCCGTTCATGTCGTAGCAGTAAAGCCCTTCGGAACCGAAGAAGGCGACAACGTGTTCCCCGTCTGTGGCAGGTGTGGAATTGGCGTGTGTCGCCTTGGGATGACGTTTGACTTGGGGAACACCCTTGTGCGCCGTCTCTTCCCACAAAATTTTTCCAGTTTTTTTATCCAGACAGTACACTTTCCAGTGGTGAACCGAGTCTTCATCCACAGGTTGGATGTTGCCATAGAGCCCTATTTTCAGTTCCGGGTCGCCTTTCTCACTGAGAGCTGTCGTGACAAACACCCGGCTCTCCCAAATAACAGGACAGGAGTGAGCCAGTCCAGGGATCGGTGTCTTCCACTTGATATTTTTTGATGTATCGACTTCCCAGGTTAGAGGCGTCGAATAATTTTCACCGATTCCTCTGGCGTATGGCCCGCGGAAACTCGGCCAGTTCACCCCCTTTTCTTCTTTTTTCCCCTGCACAGCTGAAATTGAACAGAATAAAATGAAGAGGGCTAATAATCCTCGTCCCAGTTTTGACAGCATGAAAAATCTCCTTTGCTTTGAATTAGATCCGGATTTGAACCCATTTATTCTCATCTTTAAATTTAGAATCTAAATAGTAGCAAAACCTGAACGAAAGGACAAATCCCTTGAACTCCGTGAAAATATCTCCAAATCCATAACAACAGGAAATATAATAGATCAGGCTGAGTGCATCGAAAACACGCAGCCTTTGCCCCAGCGACCACCTCGGAGGGGGGACAGCTTCGCTTTCCCCCTTCCGACGTTCGCCTCACTTCGCTTACGGCTCTCTGCCTCCCCTTCTCGGGCAGGACCTTCACTCCTGCCCTGCGACCAAGAGGGCATCCCCCCTTGGAATCCCCTCTGATTTGTGTCCACTGAACAGGCCACAAATCAGTCAAAGCCTGCTCGGTTTCAGGCTCCGCTCTCCTCTCCTCCGGAGAGGAACCATTCCCGCTCCGCCTTCAAACGGTTTCCTCAGCACTCAGCCTGATCTTTCCTGAGGTTCCACCCTATCTTTATCCATCACGAAAATAAAGATTCTTCAGGAATCCGCTCAACTCCGCTCATTGTCGTTGACTTTTCATTCGAGATTCATAAAAATTCAAGAGCGTTCATTTTTTGCCTAAGGAGTTCTTCGATGATTAGAAAATCCATCCGTAGCTTTATGATTATGGCTTTAACCGTGTTTGTTCTTTCATCATGCAGCCAAAAGACACATGATACAGAGGCTGCCCTAGCCAGCTTGAAGGCAGACGAACTTGCCGACTATGTGAAGACTCTCAGTTCGGATGATTTTGAAGGCCGTTTTCCCGCTTCTCCAGGTGAAGAGAAAACCATTCGGTTTTTAAAGGAAAAATTCGAGAAAGTGGGATTAAAACCTGGAAATGGAGAAAGTTTTTTCCAAGAAGTTCCACTGGTTGAGATCACGGCCAGCCCCCAGACCAAGCTTGTGATCACAGGAGGGAAAAAACCTCTCGAGTTTGCCTATGGAGATGATTTCGTGGGAGTGACCTTGAGGGTTCAGGAAAAAGTGGAGGTGGGGAATTCCGATATGATATTCGTCGGCTACGGTATTGTTGCTCCAGAATATCAATGGAATGATTATGAGGGGATCGACGCAAGGGGTAAAACCGTAGTTATGCTCGTCAATGATCCCGGTTTCGCCACTCAGGACCCGGAGCTTTTTAACGGACGAGCCATGACCTATTACGGCCGTTGGACCTATAAGTATGAGGAGGCCGCACGGCAGGGAGCCGCGTGTGCGGTGATAATCCACGAGACCGATCCGGCCGCATACGGCTGGGATGTTGTCCGGAAAGGCTGGACCGGTCCTAATTTCAGTCATGTCTCAGAAGACGGCAATTCCGGGAGGTGCGCTGTCGAGTCCTGGATCACGCTGGAAACAACCCGCACAATGTTTGAAGCCGCGGGAAAAAATTATGATGATTTGAAAAAATCTGCAGAAAAACACGGATTCAAAGCCATCCCTCTGGGCTTGAAAGCCAGCCTCACCCTGGAAAACAGCATCAGAAATTCTATATCCAGAAATGTGATCGGACTCCTTCCCGGATCTGAACGGGCGGATGAGTATATCATCTATACCGCCCACTGGGATCATTTTGGTAAGGATCCTGAACTGGAAGGCGATCAAATCTATAACGGAGCCCTGGACAATGCTACCGGAACAGCGGCTTTGATCGAACTGGCGGAGGCCTTTCAGCGGCTCGGGTCCTCTCCCCACAGGTCTATCCTTTTCCTGGCGGTGACAGCCGAAGAACAGGGATTGCTGGGCTCGGATTACTATGCCACCCATCCCATTTATCCGTTGACAAAAACCGTGGCCGTCATCAACATGGACAGCTTGAATATCTACGGCCGTATGAGAGATATCCGCATCGTGGGGTATGGTCAGTCCGATTTGGATGATTATGTTAAGGACTATGCCAGAGAAGTAGGAAGAGTAGTTCTGCCCAACCCGACTCCAGAAAAAGGCTCCTTTTACCGCTCCGACCATTTTCCTTTCGCCAAACAGGGCGTTCCGGCTTTAAACGCCGGTTCAGGTGTCCAGCATGTGGAAAAGGGAGAGAAATGGGGACTGGCCCAAAGGCAAAACTATACCAGAGAAAAATACCATAAACCTTCGGATGAGTTTGATCCTGACTGGGACCTGAGCGGTGTCCTGGAAGACCTGCGCATGTATTTTAAGATCGGATGGCGCTTGAGCATGGAATCCACTTTTCCCAACTGGAAAGAAGGCAGTGAATTCAAGCCCAAGCGGGACGCGGATATGCAGAACCGCTGACTCTTCTCGACAGAGTTCAGTGCCAGGAGAGTGATACTGGAGGAGGAGAAAACAAGCCTCGCTTCTAATTCCCGCCGAACTTCCTCCACTGCCAGTAGACAGAAATCACATTATTGGAAAGTCTCTCAATCAACCAGAATACGCCAGTTTTTACAGGCGATAATGAAAATGACTTGAAGCGAGGAATTAATAGAATTTCTTTAAATTCATGCCCGCATAGAGGTGTTCCACCTGGTCTGCATAGCCGTTGAACATCAGGGTTTTTCTACGTCCTTCCTCACCGATGCGTCTCTCTGTGGCCTGGCTCCAGCGCGGGTGGTCCACTTCTGGATTCACATTGGCATAAAAGCCGTATTCTTCCGGTTTCTTCTTTACCCAGGCGGATTTTGGCATTTTCTTGACGAAATTCACTTTTACGATGGATTTGATACTTTTGAATCCATACTTCCAGGGCACGACGAGTCTGAGGGGAGCGCCATTCTGATTAGGAAGCATCTCATCATACATGCCGACACCCATCAGAGTGAGCGGATGCAGGGCTTCGTCCATCCTCAGGCCTTCCACATAGGGCCAACCTAGCACATTCGTTTTTTGTCCGGGCATTTGCTCCGGGTCAAAGAGGGTCGTAAATTCCACATACTCGGCATCTGAGGTCGGTTGGCACTTTTTAATGAATTCTGCGAGAGGATATCCTATCCAGGGAATGACCATGGACCACGCCTCGACACACCTCCAGCGGTAAATCCGTTCCTCAAGGGGAAACATACGGATAAGCTCTTCGATATCGAACTTCCTTGGTTTCTCCATAGCCCCTTCCACAGACAGTATCCAGGGACGGGTCCGGAACGACTGACTGAGTTCTTTAACGGATCGTTTTCCGGTCGAGAATTCGTAGAAGTTCGTGTACGACGTTGCCTCCTCATAGGAAGTCTTTTTATCTGCAACCGTGTATTCTCCCCTTTTGATGACTTTGAGCTTTTCTTTGGCTGCGCTCTTGGATTCCTGGAGAAAAGAGGGTTGCAACAGCCCGGAAGC
>JABAOC010010205.1_pt4 | contig 32471 bp, 27 predicted proteins | sample 7062161 | NCBI WGS metagenome assembly JABAOC01 (sample SAMN14538625, study PRJNA623070) | marine sediment metagenome | biome: marine biome [ENVO:00000428]; feature: marine pelagic biome [ENVO:01000023]; material: deep marine sediment [ENVO:00002113] | place: India: Gulf of Khambhat ... | reverse complement strand
GGCTACTGGCCAATTGTCTTGTGCATTTGGTTTGAAATACACATGGTACAAACCGTGCTCGTTCCCAACACGATAGCCATAACCATATGCGGGGTGGCTAATGTCAATAAATGAGATGTTGCATTCGATGGGATTCCAATTGTCGTCTTCATCCCTGTAATTGACTGGTGAGGTAAATATTTCCAGAACGTTTCTACTTGAGGTAGCATCATAGTACTCGTTCCACGTCTCTCCACGACCAACAAGATAATAGTCATCCGACGGTAAAGGTGGATCGGTAAGGTTGATATACTCATTAGCACCGTAGCTATCTTTCAAAGTGGCTATGGTCAAAGTAGCTTGTGCAGAGACGTTAAAGCTGTGTCCTGAACTGCTGTTGCTGTTACCCGCATAATCAACTGTCCAGATTGTGTAATTGTATTGTCCAACCAACCAGGTGTCAGAAAAGTTGTATTCATATGTGGTGTTTTCAGTGTTATTCATGGTAAAATTAGTTGTTGTATTATTTGGATAGGTGATGTTGATTTTAACAATATTAACACCACTTGCATTATCATTAACGTTAGCGTCAATACTAACATTAAAACCAAAGCCGATAGTATCTGGTGTATCAAAAATATCTGTTATCATAGGAGGTGTATTATCAGGTGTGTATCTACAGTAGATAGAATATTTTCTATCTTCATGATCAAAATTGTTAAACTTGGGAAAGTGTTTGTAGATTCCTTCAAAATAGTGTCCTTGCAATGTGCTGTTTCCATCTTCATCATACATCTGCTCCCCTTCTCCATCATTATAATACATTTTAATAGTGTAGTTGTCTGCCCAACAACCCAAGACATATTCGGTATCGTTAATCAAAACTGGTTTTGGAACAGAAAAATTAAAAATCCGCCATCCTTTCCCACTAGAAACATTCTTCTCCTCTGAGACACCCATCAATTTCGAATCGTTATGCCTATATATCATACATTGATAATGGAAATCAGCCGTGGCACTATCTGAATCGATATAAACCGACATATTATCGGCAACGCCCTTCAAATTCACCTTAAATTTTGACCCAGTAATCGTATCCCAAATGCTCTGATTTGAACTGCCAATTCTACGATTTCCAAAACTTCGGAGCACGGTAAAGCTATCCTGAGAGGAACTATTAAGATGGTTCGCATAATCAATAGCACAAACAGTATAACTGAAATCACCTAGCTGAGATGTGTCATTAAAAACATATTCAAAGATGGAACCGTTTGTATTGTTCATAGTGAAGTTACCATAGGTGTTATCTGGATATGTTATATTGACGGTGGCGGTTTTTATACCACTTACACTGTCAGAAAGATTTGCTTTGATGGTTATATTATACCCATAGCCGACCTTATTCAGGTCGCTGGAGATCGAGGTTATTTCGGGATCACCGGTATCGATATAAATTGTTTGATATGAAACATGGTAATTTGATTCAGTATCGGTAACATTCAAAGATACATTGAAAATATTTTCAGTTGCATATGCATGACTTGTATTTTGGCTATTAGTAGTATTTCCGTCCCCGAAATCCCAATACCAAGTTGTTATGTTATAATATCCATCTGATAAGTCGTTGAAGTAAATCGTTTCATTGGGACTCCCATAATCTGAAGAGGAATTAATATCTGATTTGAGAATGACAACTTTCACGACTTTTGTAATGTTTGATATAATACTATTATTATCCGTAACAGTCAATGTAACGTTATAAATACCAATATTACCATAAGTATGATTTGTATTTTGTATATTGCTGTAATTACCATCGCCAAAGGAATAATTCCAAGTTAAANNTAAAACAGGTAAATTGGCTCCTTGCAAAGCTTGACCATAAAACTGAGTTTCTTTCCCAAGAACTGTAGGAGAGGAAAATATTTCCATATTCGAATTAAACGGTACCGCTATCGATGATTCATTGGAATAATCGCTATTTTTACCAAATTCATCCTCAGCCATCACTTTAATTATATAGTTTTTCCCTGGGATAAGTATCATTGATAAATATACGGTTTCATTAGACTCATGATACTTCCCTGTTGGTACTTCAACAACGTTCTCACCACCCCACTCAAAATAAAACCAGTAGCGGATCGCATCATTGTCTGGATCTATTGTTTTTGCGGAAAATTCATATAATGGACCCAAAATTCTCTTATATCCTGGTGGATTGGGTTTTACCGGAGCAAGATTTTCTTCTGGGATTTTTATAGAAACTGTCGGATCACCAATCAGATTTAATTCATATACAGAATGGCGCATTTTTTGTCCCCATGTATCATCATTGATTATGTCATTTGAAGTAACATTTTTTAAGTCGTAGAACGCCTGTCCCAATTTAACCAAATTTTTACCAAACACTGCATCATAAAATAGCCGATCCAATCTCACTGATTCTTTTGGATAACTTTCCCGAGAGTTCATAATAACCGCAAAGGCACCATTCTTAGTTTTTATCAGATGATTGGCAAGACAATCATCCTGGTCAAATCCACCAACCTTACATGATAGAAAATACATAAACCAATAATTGTTATTACAAAGTGCATCAGCATCTGTGATGTTAAAACTGAAATACCAGCCTATTCTTATGGGACCCAGATAAATTGGTCTACCAATCTCTGTATAACCACCATGTGCGTAAAGGTTAATAATGTTATATCCTTTGTTTAATCTCTTTATTAGCTCTGATTTCAACCACATATGATATGGTTTTTTCCAATCGCGATCGTATAATTTTTCGATTTTATATTTGCTTGTAGGTATACCTGTCGTATTAAAACCATTACTTGCGCTCTGATTTATTACATGATCCTTAGAATCCCCACACCAAACGTGCTTTAATTTACCAGTTTCGTCTTTCTTTTTGGTAAGTAATTCTCCGATCATTAGAGCCCTTCTAATATAGGGATCATTGATAGTAGTATTTTCATATGTTAAAGTTTTGTAAACGAAATTTGAAACTTCTCTACTATCTTTTACAAGTGCTCTTCCAACATAGATGTCGGGTAGGAGATCGATGTCAATCCGATAATATTCTCTTCTCCAAGAACCGCTCTCATCGCTATTTCCAATTGGATAAACCACTCCTCCAACGTCATAATTAATTACTGTCCAATTCAATGGCGGGAAATTACCCCCTTCGAAACCTTCCCAAAGTATTCTATTTTCTCCTATCCAACAACTGACATTATCAATGTTAAATGAACGTTCTGTACTATTTTTTAAATCGGTGTAGTTAAATTGTATGTAAACCTGGCTAGGGTCGATGTAGCCAGACGGATTAAAATTTACCTCTATATCTCCATCTTCACCAGTACTGGTCCACCTCGTTTCTTCAAAAGTACTAGTAGACGCGTTTGTTCCCCCTGAGTAAATAGTTACATTTGCGTAAATATTACTACTAACATACGACCTAGTGCAAAATTTTAAAATTATATTGGTACTCCCCGTTAAATTTAACGGTGGTGTGAATAAGCCAGTACCAAAAGTATAAGCATAATCGGCCCATGAATCAGCTTCCGCATAACTAATCCCTTCATGAACTTTAGGTTCAAAAATATCTCCACCAAGACCACCATCCCCAACTTCACCCCAAAATTCATCGCCATCCCCATTATAAGACCCGTTCAGACAGGCATAATAGAAATCAGAAGGTAATTCGAAATCTTTCTTCCGCTCTTCTGTACCAGAAGACCACAATTCTCTTGTTGGAATTATCTCTTTTTCGTTATAATCGGTAATATGGCCGCCAAGCAGGACATATTCAATATCCCAAATTTTATAAGCATGAATTATGAAATTACGTATCTGCGCTTGTGTGTCATTGAACGTTTGATTTGTGATATTCCAATACATGGGGTCACTTTTAATCTTATTAACGCTGACAATAGTCGTATTTATACCAGTTGAATTTTTATAATCAGCCAAATCCTGAAATGTATACCACTCACGAACATCAGGTGGCCAAGGTGTTGCATTTACAAGGAAAGAGTTAGTTATAATAACAAAATCATAAGAGTTAGCAGTTGTTACAATTGAAGAATTACTAGGAGGGTCGGGAATAGATGTGTAAGTATAATTCTTACTGTAATCATCAACAATTTGTTTCATAACGTTTTCATCCTTTTCCAATCCTCTAAAAAGTGGGCTCACATTTCCAGATACTTTAGTGCGGATAGTTACCGTCATATTTTTGTAATAATATATTTTACCAGTATCACCTATGTAATGAACAGGATACAAATTAAATACCAGAATTGTATAGCCCCTAAAGTCAAAGATACCTGAATTACTGATTAACTCTGGTGGATATGGGATGCTAGAATCAAAATAGGATTCATTTGATACATTCTGCTCCCCTGAGAAGTTCTGATTCGTTCCAAGTAGTACATTATATCCTTCTCCCAATGAAGTATTTCCTTCAAAGGTGATATTTATAGACTTCAATATTCCTTTTTGAGGTAACAGAACCTTTAGTAGTTTTACAGGCAGCAAAGGCAAACCTGTACTACCAATTGTTGGTGAATCAAGTAAAATAACCTTATGATAAGTAACGTTAGATATATTTATTTCTGATATTTCAGGTTCCTTAAATGAAAAATTGAGTACTATTTCATTTTCATTGCTTGCTTTCACTGGTGCATTATTGATAATTGCACATACCGTGATAGATGTGATGATTAAAATACCTATTCCATATTTTTTCCAAAAAAATATTTTTTCATTCATTTTTCAAACCTCCGCCTCTCATTTTCATATTAAAAAAGTAGATATAAATCTTATGTTTTTTCGCTATTAATTGAAACATATGTTTCATTTGTAACTATCTCATGGTGAATATCTAAGTAAAATTTAAATAACACATACGCATTAGTTTTTTAATGGGGAAGAATGAAAAAGTTGAAAAAGATTCTATCTCTCGGATTAATAATAATTGTTGTTGGAGTGACTGCCACTATATCTGTTGGAAGCATACGCTTCATAGAATATCCCTCATATGAAAAACAACAATGGGAATCTAATTTTCGAGGAGAGAATGACACAACCCCGCCTGTTACAATCTGTATACTTGATCCAACAATGCCAGATGGTGATAACGGTTGGTATATCAGTAATGTTGAAGTGACCCTAAATGCAACAGATGATATATCTGGAGTAAATGTAACCTTTTATAGAATCAACGAAGATGTGTGGATAAAATATTCTGAACCGTTTCTATTGGAGAATGAGGGATATTATTTGATTGAGTTTTATTCGATTGATAATGTTGGAAATAAGGAAGAAGTGAAATCGACTGAAGTTCAAGTCGACAAAACAAAACCCGAGATACTACTTCATTGGGAGGCGTATCAGGATGGTGGCAAAATATATATCGAATTTACCGCAGAATGTGATGATGCTACTAGTGGCATGAATAGAGTCGAATACTATAAAGATGGTGTACTAAAAAAAATTATTACAGGATCTAAACCAGAATATTACTGGGATATGCCTTGGGCAAAATATCCTATTACAGGAGTTATTCTTAATCCAGAAATTACCGAAGAATACGTAAATTTTTTTGCATTAATTGCAATAATTGGAGTGATTGACCTTAGTAATTATCCCTTTGACGTAAGAGCTGTTGCTTATGATAACGCTGGAAACTCAGACTATAAAGAGGTAAATTATTATCCTCCAAATCCAAAACCTATAACTGGAATCTTTAATATCGTAATTTTACAGCGAGTAACATTACCTAATAGTTATAAAGGATACATAGGTAATTTTTTTGTCTTAGCCACATTTGAAGATGGCCCAAAATAAACTCATAAAAATGCATTATTTCCTTAGTTGGAAGATTTTTTTATATCTATCTGTTATCCAATTTTCCAAATGTTATATATAACTCTATTACTTTTGCCTGTAAAGTCTGAAAATTTGGCGACTTTACGGGCAAAGCCACTACTAGATTTAGAAATGACACCTTTGAGAGAGAGTAAATGCTTTAGAGAATTCCGAAAATTCAATTTTCAATCATACGTTTATATGGTTAAGAAATATTTGACCCCATAGGTGTAAAATTGTAGATTTGAAGGAGGAGAAAATGTCAGAATTGTTAAAAATTGTTATTACCGCTTTTTTCACATTATTAATTGGAATTTTGATTTTTGTATCACAACGACTTTTTTTATATTTATTTATTGAGCCTATCCATAAGCAAAGGGAAGTTTTAGGAGAAACAATTGACAAAATGATATATCATGATCATTTCTTTGCAAACCCTGGAACTAGTAATATAAAAAAAAGAAAAGTCGCATCAAATGAATTGCGTAGATGTGCAACAAATCTCTCCGCTAAAACTCACTTAATTCCATGGTACAGTTTATTTTCCTTTTTCCATATTGTTATTGCTAAAAAAGACGTAACAACAATTTGTAAAAATCTAATTGGCTTATCTAATGGAATTTTCAATATCACCCCAAGTATTCAAGCCTCAGCTAGTCAAAATATAAAATGGCAAAGGGAAATTGAAAAAATATTAAAAATCGAGCATGTATGATATGTTTTTTAGTTACGGAAGATGAATATCAAAAATTAATAAAATTAAAAGGTAGAAGAACTTGGCATGACTATTTTTGCCGAGATGTTTGATTATCTATGTTAATCATTAACCCATGCTAATTGTTACACCTATATAAAGGTATCATTAAAAGAGTATAACAAGAAACAATATTTTTTATTTTACTCTTTATGAATGTTAAAACTATATTCGACATAAAAATATATCAAAAAGGAATTCGGTAAAGTATAATTCTAATACTATGTTGGTTTAAGCTTTTATTGTTTCCATTATTTCAGTTCACCAGCTTTAGGTTGCTGGAAGAACATCCATAATCCTATAAAAAAGATTATTCCACCTATTATTGCTGTGGTCATACATGTTTCATGACTTCTTAATCCAAAAAGAAAAATCAAAATCCCGATTATTAAAATTATTAATCCTATAACCGCTTTACTCAGTTTACTTGTACTCCAATCTTTTAGTGTTTTAAACATCTTCCCTCTTCCACACTAGTAATATTATAACCTTATATTATTTAAAAATCTTTAGAACTCATATGATCTTGTTGTAAATTATTATTTATTCTTTTTCTTTTTAAAATGTTCTATCCTATAGTCAATTTTCCTAATTCGTTTAAATGATCTTATGATCAAATATAATCCAAATAGAATAAGAATGGAACAGATGATAACTAATGGAATTATAAAATGAAGAATTTCAATCGGGTCATAATAATTTGATGTTGCAATAAGAATTGTAAAAACAGATAAAGGTAAGGTAAAAATGGCAATTGCTGTTCTGAAAACTGCTAGGGACGTTCTTTTTTCTGCGAGAAGTAAACTAATTTCATCTTGTAACAATTTTTTTGTTTCTTCCATGTTGCTATTAGAAATTAATTAATACATTTAAGATTTTCTAATCGATAGATATTTTTTTTACTAAAAACCAGCATTTCAGTTAAAAATGATAATCTCATTTTTCGAAAATAATTCGTAAAAGTTATTATGTTTGAATATTATTTTGTTTTATGCCTTTAGATCTCAGGGCTATGATGAAGGTAATAAAACTTAGACATTATTTTATGGTTTTATCAAGTTTTATCTTATTTTTTTCTTTGATATCCTTTTTTAATATAGGTTTAAATCGGAGCGATCTTATCACGGGTGCTGTTTTATTCTTTTTTAGTTCTATTATATTTTGGTATTTAACCGCTGTTGTAGAACTTTGGTTTGAAAAAGAAAAAACGGATACTCAATTAGACCTTGCAATATTTTCTTTGTTTATTATATGGATTGTTTTACTCGTTGCTTCATTTTATTGGTTTATTATTTCAGCGTAGGTTCATAAATTATATTTAATTCTTTTTTAATAATTTTTATTTATTAGAAACTACCAAGAAATTCTAAATAGTAATTTTCTAATTCCATCTCCTCATTACTTTTCATTTTTTTATTTTCATCAACCATACTATAATATTTATAATTCAAAGTATAAATTATTGTCGATGAATGTATCGTCTATTGACGTAAATAAATAGTTATTACAACGCATAATCTTATTATAAAAAGATATTTTAATCAATAACCATAATATTAGAAAAATTTCCACACTATTTTTTGTTTCGTTGCGAAGTTTCCTGCATTATCATATGCTATAATTTTTATAGAATGTCTAAACAAAACCTTTTCATCCCACGTCCAGCTTTTGGGAATACTATCAAAAGTTACCTTAAGTTCATTATCAATATACAGTTCAGCATAATCTAATCCCGATTCGCTATCGTTGGCCCAGAACCAAAGTTGTATATCTCCAAATATTACAGGAACAAAAAATGGAATTTTTGCTTTATTATTTATATAGACCGCTCTTTTTGGTCTTGAAATTTTTACATAAGGTGGTTTACCTTCAATGAGAATATTGTGTGATACTTCAATTTCATTCCCATACTCATCCTTAAGTTTCACTTTGATTGTATATATACCCTCCATATGCCATGCATGAGAAGCACATATATTATGACCAGATGGAAAAGGACCAAGCCAACCACTATTAGTCCCGTCTCCCCAGAACCATATACAGAATAAATTATCTTCTTCTGGATCAAATGCTTTAATACAGAAAGTATAATTAATTCCTGGCCTTCCATAGGACGGACCTGTTATATTTTCTGTATATAGAGGACTATAATCATAAAAAAACACAGTATTTCCATCTAAAGAATTTAATAAATTTGAGCTCTCAATCAATACATATCCCGATGTAGGAGGAATAGTAAGAATCAATATCAAGCTAATAAATAATCCAACAATATTTCTTTTCATATTGATCCTCCCTTTTAAATTATCTTATAAAACGACATATTATTTAAACACTTCTCTAAATCAAAGACTTTATTTTAACCATAAGTAATATAAAAAAAGTTATTTATAATAACATTAGTTATGAAGAATACAAAATCAGTTGTAATAAATGGTTTTCTTCAATATATTATCTTTATAAAAAGAGTGGTTGAATATACAGTAAAACGAAATTCTTTACCGTTCCCTTCTGCTTTTTGCATACAAACCATTAATGCTTGTAATGCATCCTGTATTATGTGCCCCCTTACTCAAACTGCTAAAAAAACACCTATTCTTATGTCAGATGAGTTATTTGAAAAAATAATCAAAGAAATTGAACAGGAACAATTGAAATTTACATATATTTATCTTTTTCTTCAAAATGAACCTTTAATAGATAAAGATATCTTTAAAAAATTTCGATTAATTAAAAAAATAAGTAAAGGAAAAATAAAAACAGGGCTTGTTACTAATGGCAGTTTATTTACGAAAGGAAAAATAAGAGAATTTGTACAATCAGGTCTTGATGAATTGATCTTTAGTATTGATGCAGTAACTGAAAAAACTTATAAGAAAGTTAGACAAGGATTAAATTTTAAAGATGTTTTAAATAATATCAAAAATGTCATTAATTCTGATTTTATTGGATACCTAGCAGTAAAATTTGTTGTTCAAAAGGATAATATGGCAGAGCTTGAACAATTTAAAAAATATTGGTTAAGTAAAGGTATTCCAGTTCAAATTACTGATCTAAGAAATAGATCTGGAGATTTAAATTCATTTGATGATATTCGTTTAGATGATAAAAACCATACTTTTTTTGGTGATGTAATTAGTTTTGTCATGAGAAGGATGATTAGAGGGTGCTCGACACCACTTACAACCTTTAATATAATGTCCAATGGGGACGTAATACTTTGTTGCGATGATTTTAATAATAAACTGATTTTGGGTAATGTACATGAATTATCTATAAAAGAAATATGGAATAGTAAAAATTATAAAAAAATAAGAGAAATGCTTTTTAAAGGAGAGTTTGAAAAAATTCCTGCATGCCGTACGTGCTCAAAGATAATTCGATAATAAAATATTATGGAATTTTAGAAAATTCATCTAAATTTTTTGCTAGCAATGTTTTATTTGTTCGTTTTTGGTTGCCTAAAGTATCAAATGGTTTATCACCATAATCATGTCCAGGATACACGATTAAATGATCCGGAAGGGGGATAATTTTTTCTTTTAATGTTCTAAACATCTGTTCGATATTCCCTCCAGGCAAATCTGTTCTTCCACAATCTCCGATAAATAACGTATCACCAGTTATGATTGCTTCGTTATCAACTATTATACATATACCACCTAGAGTGTGACCCGGGGTTAAAATAAATTTGAGATTAACTTCACCTAATCTTAATTGATCATTGTCTGAAACGGTTATATCAACATCTACATCCAATTTTGCTCCATCATACTTGGATGTAATAATTTTTGAAGGAATTGTATTTTTTACTTGATTACTTGCATTAGAATGATCACCATGATAATGGGTAATTATTATATACTGTAATTTCAAGTTATTTGATATAATATATTCAAGTATTTTTGAAGCATCATAACTAGGATCAACAATTGCAACTTTATTTGTTTTTATGCAAATAATAACATAACTAAAATTATCAAATTCAACCTTGAATTGTTTTATTTTTGTACTATTCATACAATTTAAAATTAAATGTTTATTTAAAAATTAAGATGTTTTTATTGAAAATATCTAGATTGTCTTTTTATGATGCAACTATTGCATCGTCACACGTTTCTTCAAATCGGAATTTTGCTGGTATAAAATTAACTAAGTCCACTCTTGAGAATTCAAATGTGCCGTCAAATCCTGAAACAAGAAGAATATGTTTATCGGTAAACGTAGTTTCTGTTTCATTCTCAATTATTGTAGTATTATATGAAAATCCTTCAAAATATGGAAATGTCGCAATATTCTTCTTATATCGGATTGCAAATGTTAAATCCTTTATTGGTATAGAAATATCAGGAAGTAAGAAGTATGCTTTCATACATACTAAGATTAATCTTATTAAAAAAGTTCGTAAGAATGGACCTGTTATTATTATAATTTCAGCAATATTGAGCATAGGTGACACTGGACCAATGATTGAAATTTGTGTATTACTACCTAAGTTAATCAATGGTTCAAAATAAGGTTCAAAATCTTTGTTTTCCATACTAATTTTTTCAATAGGTTTTATAGCAATATTTTCTGCAGTTACAAGACTACTAAAAACAGGTGTTATAAACATTATTATTAATAAAACGCCAATAATTTTATTTTTCATTGTTTTCCTCCTTTAATAAATAAGGTAACAAAATATTAATATTTAAATATTTGTTAGATTATAAACAATTTTACCATAATTTTAGCATTTTAAATTGTTAAATTTTTAATAAAAATTGTAATGATGAAGTAAACGTTTTATTTTTTTACTTTTTTCCAATCACTTAAAAAATTTTTAATTCCTATGTCAGTTAATGAATGTTTAACCATTTTTCTAATCACATTTGGAGGAATTGTTGCAATGTGTGCACCTAAACGTGCTGCTTGAATAACATGGATCGGATGGCGAATGCTTGCGACTATTACTTGTGTGTTTATATCATAATTAATAAAAATATCCATAATCTCTTCAATAATTTCCATTCCTTCTTGTCCAATATCATCAAATCTACCAATAAATGGACTGACAAAGGTTGCACCAGCTTTTGCTGCTAAAAGAGCTTGATTTGCTGAAAAAACAAGTGTTACATTTGTTTTGATACCTTCATTTACTAACAATCTCACTGCCTTTAATCCTTCTGGTGTCATTGGTATTTTAATAGCAATGTTTTTTCTATATTTTTGAGGAATGGTTGATACAATATTTTTGGCTTCTTTGACCATATCTTGGGCTTTTTCACTAACCACTTCTAAACTGATTGGTCCATCCACAATATTGAATATTTCGTCAATAACTTCTTTAAATGAAAAGTCACTTTTTGCAAGTAATGTGGGATTTGTAGTTACACCGTCTATAATTCCCCAAGAGGCAAGTTCTCGAATTTCATTTAAATCAGCTGTATCAACAAATATTTTCATAAAACTTCACGTCAAGGTTCTGTATTATATTTTTATTCATAACTTTTTGGATAATTTAACAAGATTTTATCATTAATTTTAAAAATTTAATTAGTCAGAATTAAATAATATTATAAAATACAATTAATGGTAAGATAGAAGGAAGGGTTTATAAATCTACCATAGATTTATATATTATAACAATAATGAGAATATGAAAGGGGGAAACAAATGCAGAATAAGATAATAGGGTTTATTGTTTGCATATTAGTATTTACATCCTTGGCAGGTGCTATAAATACTAACGATATTTCAATACAATCAGAAAAAAAAGAATCTGCTAATGCAGCACATACTCATATTGTGTTAAGTGAATTTGGTACATACACAACCTGCATATATTGTAAATATGCTCATGAGGCATTGATTTATTTATTCTTCAACCGGGGAGATGATTATCCATTCTATTATGTAACTCATGTATATGATGTTAATGTATGGGCAAACTCAAGAGTAAAGGGTGAACTTGGTCTTACTAGCTCACCAACCGTGTATTGGGATGGTGGTTGGAAAAAAGATATAGGTTCTCCAAGTAATACATCAGCTGTGGCTGCTTATAAAAAGAGCATAAATATGGCTAAAAATCGAACAGTTGCTGATATAGATTTGTCAGTTGACGGCTATTGGCTCGGAGCAGTTAATAACGAACCAGAGAATGGTTCAACTAAGGTTCCTATTGAACAAATTATGAACTGGACAAATTCGGAATTTGTTGTTAATGTATCGGTTGCTAATAACGAAGCAAGCCAATATAATGGTCATATTCATGTGTATGTATGTGATATTAAATCTTCTATGGGTTGGTGGGATACACACCCTAGACTATATACAATGACATTTTTGGATTACGCATTTAATAACAATACAGCCTTGGGCGCTGAATCCACTTGGGAGAGTTCAGCTAATTGGGACGGAATGGATCATACAAATGGCACTCATTTATTTGAGTATATAACTGAGAATAATACAATGTTGATTGCGTCAATATTTGATAGGGATAATGATGATTATTCTGATGAAACTGCTGGGTATCGATTAGGTGAAGGTACAGATCCTAAAACATTCACCGTATATTTCGGTAATACCACACCTCCACCTGTAGCTATTGAAAATATCTCGGTTATGTCGTATCAAAATGAAAGCGGTCTTGAATGGAATACAACGTATTATTGGAGAGTTGATGTATGGCCAAAAGAAGGTAAAAAAACAAAGGGAGATAGATGGAGTTTTACCACAAGAGATAACCATCCACCACGTACACCAAATAATCCAGATCCATGGAATAATTCTGATAATATTCCAATTAATACTAATCTTACATGGAGAGGAGGAGACCCTGACGGTGATGAGGTAGTATATGATCTGTATATGAGTAAAGATTATCCTCCACCATTATTAGTGGAGGATCATAATGAAACGATGTATGATCTACCTTTAGATCTAGAATACGAAACAAAGTATTATTGGAAGATTGTTGCAAAGGAAGTGAAATATAATTTAACTACATCTGGACCAATATGGAATTTTATAACTGAAGCAAATAGACCACCAAATAAGGCAAAAGATCCAATACCACCTAATGGATCAGGAAATGTTCCAAAGGAAGCGAATCTTAGTTGGAATGGTACTGATCCAAATCCTGGTGATATATTGAAATACGATGTATATTTTGGACGAGAGAATCCACCACCAAAAGTTAGTAGTAATCAATCAGATGAAACATATAATCCACCAGGTGATATGGAAGAATTTAAGGAGTATTTTTGGAAGATCGTTACTTGGGACAAACAAGAGGAAAAAGCTGTTGGAGATTTATGGAACTTTACCACTGGATTAAATGATCCGCCAACTCCACCCGAAATAGATGGTGCTAAAAAAGGAAAAGCTGGAGAAGAATATCAATATACGTTCACCTCTGAGGATCCTTTAGATGAAAATGTATCTTATCAGATTGATTGGGGTGATGGAAGTAAAACTGATTGGACTAAATATCAACTTTCAGGTTCCCCTTATAGAGAAAATCATACATGGATTGAAATAGGAGAATACACTATAAGTGCAAGAGCTAGAGATATTTACGAACAACCAAGTGATTGGTCATATTACGAGGTAACCATGCCGAAAAATAAACCGTTCAATATAAAATCGTTATTCCTGATTTTCCTAGAACGACACCCAAATATATTCCCGGTACTCAGACAACTAATAGAAACTTATGTAGTTTAAATAATCATTATAAAACAAAAGATTAAATTATTATTTACTCCTATTAAAGCATATTTTTAGATATATTTAAAAAAACCAAAACGTATATATATTTAAGTATACATTACGTTTAATGATAGGAGGGGATACATGCCTCTAACAAGGAAAGCGAGAATTGTAGGAAGTAGTCTAGTTATAACTATCCCAAGTCAATTAGCGAAAGCTCATGATATTAAAGATGGGGATGATCTTGAGATTATACCTACGGGTATAGCTGAATTTAGAATACGAAAAACTAAAAAATAATCTAATTTGTGTGGTTACCAGTACAATATATTTTTGGAATAATTGACAATTCTTTTTTCAGGGAAAATAAAAATCTCATCCCATAAATTAACAAACTATAATCATTACGTGTAATACTTCTATAAATTTGACTAAATATATAAGAAGGTCGTAAGTAGAAACGTTGAAATGCTAAAACTGTGAACGTTATAAGTTCTTCCTTGGTGAAATTACTCAGTCCTCTTCTCGAATCGGCATATACTATATCCTCATTTTTAGATATTTTATTATTTTCTACTGCTTCATTATACAACTGAGATCCGGGAATATAAATTAATGGTCCAAAACCAACAATATCAAGTGGGAGAGAGCATGCAAAGTTTATTGTATTTTCGATGTGTTTTTTTGTTTCTATTGGAGCGCCAAAGATAAAATTTCCAATGGTTATAAAATTCATTTTTCTACATAAATTAATTGCTTTTTTAATCTGAGATAAAGTAATTTTTTTATTATACCAATCAAGAACTTCCTGATTTCCTGATTCGAGACCAAAATAGATATATTTAACACCAGCTTGTTTCATTTTATAATAAAGTTCTTGTTCTGCAGTATCGACTCGAGCTCCATGAATTACTATTTCGATATCCTTTCCCATATTTATTAGACCATCAAATATTTTATGCGCTCGTTTCTTATCAGCAAGAAAACTATCATCAACTATGTTTATTGAACCGAATTTTCCATCAATTTCTTCAAATTCTTTTAAAATATTTTCTGCTGAGCGTTGTCTGAAACCCCATCCATCAATAACATTAGCGTAACGTGTACAAAATCGACAATTAAATGGACATCCCCTACTTGTTATAACTGAAGATACCATCTTTTTTAATTGGAAACCGAATGGAAAATCACCATAATCATATTTTTCGACAAGGTGACGTGAAGGAAACGGCAGATCATCTAAATTTTGAATTACCTGAAGCGGTTTTCCAGATATAATTGATCCATTATCCCGATAAAAAATACCATGAATATCAGCAAGGTTTTTTTTTCCTTGCAGATACTTTGCTATTTCAGGAATTACATGTTCTCCTTCACCTATAACGCTGATATCTGCTAGGAAAATATCTTGTAAAGAACGTTCTTGAACATAGGAACAATGTGGTCCTCCAATAATAAAGGGGATATCAGAATCGATATCCTTAATCATTTCAGAAGTGTTTTTTGATAATTGGAGATTATCAGTATAAACAGTAACCCCAACAGCGTCTGATGATAATATTGCGTTTTTCAATTTTTCTCTAGCCAAGTTTTCCATATAATAATCGAAAATTTCCACCTTATGGCCTTCTCGTTCTAAAACTGCTCCAAGATAGAGTAATCCTAATGGGGGTACAGTTGATGGTCCAAGTGTTAAATGTTCTTTATTCTCTGCGAGATCTCCAGGTCTGATAAAAAGAAATTTCATTTAATGTATTCCTCGTTTTAATATTTTTTATTAGATTATAGGATAAATAATATTAAAAACTATCTTTATAAGAAAAAATAAAAATTTTTTCAATAATTTGTCTCTAAAACTAATTTATAATAAACTCGATAACATTCCCCACAAAATTTTTTCCCTCCCAACTCTGTTAAGAGCCAAAATAAGGGACTATCAGATTTTCCACAATCAAAACAACGATTTAAAAAAATAATATCTCCTTTTTGTTTGGTTGGTAAAGCTGTTGTAAGTAGAGGTTTTTGAAATTTTTCATTTTCAATAATTTCCCGTATTTCAGATATTTTGTTAATATATTTTAATATAATAATTCCTGCTGGAACAATAATTGGTAGTAGAACAATCCACCAATTTTTTTTAAACCACTTTTTCCAATACATTCCTCTTTCCTATATGGATTAATTTCTTTGATTAAATATAAATAGTTATCCTGATAAAATGTCAAATTGAAAAAATAAAAAAAGAGAATTAGTAAGTTTATATTCCCAAAAATTGTCTTAATAATGGAAACAATCTGGGATGATTTTCAAGAAAACTAACAAAAAATGGTTTAATTATAAATTTGTTTTTAGGCATCGTTACAGTTAATGGATCCGACCATATACCCTCACCACCATAAATGTCTCTTGCTTTCACTTTGATATTATAAGTTCCTTGAGCTGGCCATGAATGTGAGGTGCTGATGGGTGTATTTGATGGATAATAATTACCGTTATTATTGTCCCATTGATCGACTGTTCCATCACCATCCCAATCCCAACCATATTCTAATTTATCACCAGTTGGATCAATCGCTTGGGTTTGATAGGGATATGATGCATCTGCTTTTCCTTGGGTAGGTCCAGATGGTTGAATGGGTTTGTTTGGTGCGAGATTCATACCCATTGCTGGTTCTCCATATAAATTGAAATTATACATGTTTGCATAATCATGCCAACTTTTCCACGGATAAGTATTAAATACATATTGTTTTGCTTTATACAAAGCACTACCACAATCTTCACATTTATTTACTATTCTATCAGTAAAATCATAACATACTGTTCCATGACCTCCATGGGCAGGAATTGTCCATCCAATACTTCCATAAGAAACTCTAGTTGCCCCCACAAAAGCTGATGCTCCATTTATTATAAGAGAAGTACCCAGATTATTACCTGTTTCAGGATGTGAAACACTGCAACTTGCTCCAAAAACGATTGGTGGTTTATTATTATTAAAACCTGTTGCATCTGTATTTTGAATCATGAGAGGCCATGTCATCTCAAAACTTTCTGGGATACCATCACCATCATCTGAAGACCATACTTTTCTACTTGCAGATGTTGATGCGCCATGTGCGGCCCAATTTACAATTCCCCAGCCAGTTGTACTACTCCATTGTGTAATTATTGGACCATTAGCTAGATTGAACGTGCAAGGATAAGAACAAGGACCTAATCCTTGTTTTTCATACATAGTAGTAATGGAAAAACCAGAAAGAAGATTGTTTTTACATTGCTCCATAACTTTGGCTCCCTCCCATCTAGGAAAACCTGAATTATCTTCATTTGCATAACCATATACTGCACCTAGGAGCATCGCGTTTTTCTTCCAACCTGAATATGGGGTTGTTTCAAAATTTTGTGTTTTAAAAGTAATACTTGATACGGTACTTCCAATATCCACCGGGATTCTTCCTACCCAAACTTCTGGGACGAAATCAACATTATCATGTCCTCTTTCTCCATAGAAACCATCTCCATCGCTATCCCAATTACCAGTAAGATCTGCGTAATAATAATCAGTTGGAATATCATGTATACCATCATTAATATGCATATTTGGATTAGGATAACAAGTTCTCATTGGAATACTTGAATGACTTCCAACAATCAGTACAAACTTTGTACCCCAAGTTATATAATTAGCTATCAGAAAATTTCTAATGCTTTTTTGAATATCACTAGCTGGATAATTCGTTTGAATCCAAGATTTAGTTACAATATTCATGTTTAATCCAATACTAGTTTTCCAGGTTAAAAAACCATTAAGAGAGGTTACAAGAGAACCGGTTGTTATAACAACGTATTCATAAGTTTGTCTTGTTGGAGATGAAGATGATGGTTGATATAAATAAGCAATATCTTGATAGTTTACAATTTTATCTCTTGCCTCATCATCCATTACTGTATCCGCCAATAGTTGTTCCGGAACATCTTGAATTATCTTATAATTTAAACGTAATTTGATGCTGTTATATAATACTAATTTACCATCTGATGGATAATACATAAAAGGAGTAAATCGTATCATTGCAAGGTAATATTTTCTCATTTGGCTCATACCAAGATATTCATATGTACTCGTAGGATATGGTTCTATTATCGTTTCTTTTATCTTATTTAAATTGACATTTGTGTTCATACTATCCGATATTGGTAAAGCTGGTTGAATTTTGTAATATCCAGGTATATCCTTACAATCTTTACTAATTAATTCAACTGAGATTACTTCACTACCTGGAGGTAATCCAATGAAAAATGTTTTCGATGGAAGCATTGGTTCTCCGGGGGCAATAGTAAATCCAAAGTTCATCATATTAATTTCAGAAATACCAGATCCAAGATTATTAATTTTAAATTCCTCTGCATTTAACGTAACGTCAATTGATTCAGTACATGAGACTTTTATATTATTATTTTTTATTGTAGTCCCAGCCACAGGGGTTATTGTGGTTGTTATCAATAGCATAGAAAATAAAAAGCATACAATTTTCTTCATATTATTTCCTCCCATAATAGTAAAAATATAAGATAGTATAGTATTTAAGGATTTTCTATACTTATCGTTTCATTTTAAAAATATAAAAAAAATCTTAATTAATGTTCTTCAACAGCAGGTTTTTGTTTTTTCTTAATAATTGCATAACGAATGGTGAGTAATATTCTTAAAATCCATTCGAGAAGAACTACGAATAAGATAAACTGAATGGATAATGTAAAAAATTCGGGTAAGGAATTAATTCTACTCATGATATCTTCGAATCTGAAATAAGATGGATCAACTAGAAATATACCCAATAATGCAAATGGCAACATTTTAGCCACATCCTTAGAAAGATCTTCATTATAATATGCAGCAATCCTAATCGCCGCAATTATTGCAAATGATGTTGATAGAACAGCTTCGATTTCATACCCTCTTGTTAAAAAAAGCATGAGTAACGAAAATCCTATAAAAAATATAAAAGCAACAAAAGGAAAAGCAAAGAAATATTTTAAAAATCCTATCAATTTTGGATGTTTTCTCATGCTAATTTTAAAGCAATCTCTTGTTGCAATAAAACGATAAAAATGCCATATAAGTATTGAATAAATTGCAATAGCTATTACTAGATAAAAGATAGAAATAAAAGCTGAAAAATCTCCACCAATAATTCGATCAAGAGAAAATTGTGCAGTCCATTCAGAAAAATTTTCTAAAGCCATATTTATATCTCCTTCACCAATAAGGTGTATTTATAAATTCTATAAAAATCTTATACAAAAAACTAATTTTAAATTAAATAATCATTTAGGTGGATAACTAGACCCATCAAATCTCCATAATTCGCAACCATCTGCTGTATTTGTGATTCCAAGGTATAATAAATCATTATAAATTATAAGGGCTCTTGCACCAATGTTATTATTGTCCCCAAATCCATTTTTAGGCCATAAAGGATTTTGATGTACTTCGTCCCCCACCATCTGATACCAATCATCTCCATCATCAGTAAACCATACCTCACAACCTGCACTTTTAGTTATTTGACTTTTGTCGGTAGTAAATGAAATATTAAGTATCGGGTAAGAAGGTTTTAGTGTAATATTAATAAGAAATCTACCTGGATTCCATGTTCCTGCAATTAAATGATCATCATAGGCTTTAAGAGACCAGATATAAGCATTTGTCCAATCTCCAAAACCCGAATGGACGTTTTTATTTGGAGATAATTTTCTTCCAACAAGTCTAGAAAAATCATTTCCATCGAATCTCCAAATTTCACAACCTGTACCCATAGATTCTAATAATACATTTGTAAAAATTCTATTTTTATTATTTATTTTTATTCCAAATGGTGGAACTGATGCAGTTCCAATGTATAATAAACCATTGAAAATTTCCATTCTTCGAACCCCATAATTATGTGTTCTTAGTGGAATTAAAACCTTATTAAAACCTCGTTTAAGTTTACCTTTTTCTCCAATGAGACAAGTCCAATTTTCACCATTGGAAGTTTTCCAAAGTTCACATCCTGCGATATTAAAAGTACCTACATAAAGATGCTTTTGATTTGAAATGTTATCTTTAAATACTTTCATTTCCCAAGCATAAATATCACGTTCAAAACCATCTTTGTCATCTCCAAATCCATAACTTACATTACATCCACCGCCAATAACTTTCTGCCAAATATCTCCATCTGTTCTCCAAATTTCACATCCCTCTCTCCAGTTCATAGTTCCAATATAAAGCCAATCATTAAAAACAGCAGCTGAGTATGCGGCATGGTTGTTTTGATTTCCAAAACCACTTGATAAATTTTTTACAACATTATTTTTATAAATCAAAGGTTCCCACGTTCCATAAATTGGATCACTGGTTCTCCAAATTTCACAACCTTCCCTGGGATTCCAAGTACCTGCATAAAGATACGTAACATTCGATGATGGTGGTTTATATGGTAGCAACATTGTTAATTCTGAATTATTTACATTATTAAATCCACGTTCTATTGTTGAATAAAACGGATCATTTCCAACAGAGGATTTCCAGGTTGAACCATCATAGTACCATAATTCACAACCCTGACTTGATACACCCTTAAAATAATTTTCAATAATCTTAACTAATAAATTAAGAATAAATTGATTTGACCACAAGATAAATTTATTTTTCAGGTTAATCAGAACAGTATTCATCATTTCCAGACCAAAGGGAGAGTCAAGTAAATTTCCAGTTCCAAGGAAAAGATATTCTATATCATCTACAGTAAATGTTGTTTTTCCTCTAACCGCAACATTATATGAATTATTAAAACCATTATCCATTTCACTATTGGGATAATCACCTATAATTTGTACCCAACTTTCAGAGTTAGTATTTTGTTTAAAAATTTTTAATTGTTCAGTTGATTGTATAACAATTCTATTATCTGAAATTGTTCCAGTAATCGGGTAAACAATACTACCTATAAATAAAACTGTAAAACAGAAGGAAGCACATGTTCTTAATAGGAACTTTTTTGTCATTTTATTCCTCCCTACACATAATAGTATAAGAGCGTATAATATTTAAATGCTATTATACATTGTAAGCCAATTATTAACTTTTTAATTTCTTTTTTAATCTTAAATATATTAAAAATAAATACAAGGTAGGAAACCTTTATATATGAATTATATTGATATAAAAATGGTATAAAAATGGGGAAATTTATGAAGAAAATAATATCGATATTTGCAATAATAATATTAATTATCAGTGGTTTTGGGGCTGTTGCATTACCAGAAATTAGTGAAAATAAATCGATTGAAATTAATGAATCCTACTCTTTTTCATATCCAGTTATTTATGAACAGGATGATTATATTTCTGTAGAATTAATAGAAGGAACATCTTTTTTAATGGAACCTGGAAAACCTGTGTTACCAAGGATTACCAAGGTATTTACCCTTCCATTCGGTTCTATAATTAAAGATGTGATAGTTGAATTTTCTGAAGTGACTACAAAGATGCTCACAAAAGAAATTCGACCAGCTCCTAAACCTAGAATTGAAGGAATATATACACAAAATATTGATAAAAAATCAATGGAAGTATATTCTAGCTCAGACCTATATCCAGATACCTCTTACAGTTTCAAAACATGTACTGGATTAGATGGTACAGAACATGTTGTTTTTCTAACGGTGCAATCCTATCCGTTAAGATATTCACCCGGAAAAAATACTTTATATTTTAGTGATACTGTTAAGATATCCATAGTTTATGAAGAACCTTTATTACCCATTGTATTTCCTAATGAACATGATCTTGCAATAATCGCACCTTCAAAATTTGAACAAGAATTACAACCATTGATTGACCATAAAAATAGCAAGGGATTGAATGCAACTTTTAAAACAACTGAAGAAATCTATTCAGAATATACTGAGGGACGTGATGAACCAGAGAAGATTAAATTATATATTAAGGATGCTATTGAAAAAGAAGGTATTCACTACGTACTCCTTGTTGGTGGGCATATCGGACAACGACAATCTTGGTATCTTCCTGTAAGAAATACTAACAATCACGTTGGTGCAAATTTCGAACGAGGTGTAGATAGCGATCTATATTATGCGGATATCTATAAAAATAATGGGACTGAATTTGAAGATTGGGATTCAAATGGTAATGATATATTTGCAGAATATAGATTTGGAAGTAAAGATATTATCGATGGCGCACCTGATGTTTATGTTGGTAGACTCCCTTGTAGATCTGTAAAAGATGTTAAAATTATAGTTAATAAAATTATTAATTATGAAACGGAACAAGCTTCTGAATCATGGTTTAAACATATGCTTCTTATTGGTGGAGATACCTATCCAGATAGTGGACCTGCTGATGCATATGAAGCAGAAATTGATACAAACGTTTCTGCAAGTTATATGACTGGTTTTGAATTTGAACGTTTATGGGCATCATTAATGACTTTGACTGGACAGAAGGATGTTGAACAAGCAATAAACAAAGGAACTGGTTTTATCCATATGGCAGGTCATGCAAATCCATCTGTTTTAGTAACATATCCTCCTGGTGATGTACACAAAGAACAAACCATTATTATTCTTAGAATATATAATATTTTTAATCTCTTAAAATTTAATCCGAAATTGAGAAATACGAATGAATTACCGGTAATTGTTATTGGTGGTTGTCATAATAGCCAATTTAATGTTACGTTAACAAATATACCTAAAGATATCCAAAAGTACGGATTTAAACAATACTTTAAATATCCGTTCTTCAAAATGGAATGGATTCCAAAATGCTTTAGCTGGTGGTTAACAATAAAAAGAAATGGTGGAGCTATTGCAACTATGGGAAATAGTGGGCTTGGTATGGGACTGCCTGGTTTTGATTATCCGAATGGTCTTGATGGTTGGCTTCTACCAAGATTTTTCTATAATTATGGACAATTAGGAAAAGATCATATTGGAGAAGCTCATAGTGGTGCAATTACAGACTATGTCAATGAATTTGATATAAATAGTGATGATGCTGATCGTCAAATGGTTGAACAGTGGGTATTAATTGGAGATCCAAGTATCTTAATGGGTGGATATAGTTAAAATCCTCACATTTTTTTTATTTGTTACAGAATCTTCAATTTAATAATAATTTCTAATAAATTGTTAACAATACATTAAAATGAATTAAATGGTTTCGTTGTTAAAAATGGAGATGCTAATTAATGGAAAATAAATACTACCCTTGGGGTGGAGAATTTACTGTTTGTTCACTTAACGGAAATGTTGCGGTGGTTTTACTTACAATTAATTATACTCCCCCTGATACCGTTGCAATTTATGGACCATTAAAAACTGAAAATATTGGTATAGAAAAAATTGTTGCTAATGTTGTATCAAATCCCCATATAAGATATCTTATTATTTGTGGAGATGATATAAAAGGTCATCGTTCTGGTACTTCACTTGTTGCATTACATAAAAATGGAATTGACGATCAGCACAAAATTATTGACGCCCCTGGAACAATTCCATATATTGAAAATCTAAAGAACGATGCAATTAAGAGATTTCAAGCTCAAATTGAAATTGTTGATCTAATAGGGGTTAAAGATAAAAATGTAATTGATAAGTCTATTAACGGATATACTGCTAAATCCTCTTCATGTTTTGGAGAACCATATATAGCAATAAAGATTAAAGCAGATACCCAAATAAATTTAACAGATAAAAGAGCCTTACACTCTAAAATTATATTAGATTATACGGGAAAAGTTAGAATCAGAGGTAAATAAATGTATTCCTTTACAAAAGATCAAAAAATTTTTGAAATATCAGGGATAAAAATAGGTGGCCAACCTGGTATGTATCCAACAGTTCTTTTTGGTGGAGCTTTTTTTAAAGGTGAACCAGACTTTGAAAATACAAAAAATCTATTACAAAAAATGTTTGAAATTAGCAATAAAACCGGCAATCCCGTAATTCCAGATTTTTTTATTAGAAGAGAAGATTATATTGAAGATATTATTACATTTATAGACAAATCAATTCCAAAAAACCATCCTTTTTCTGTGGATATTATTGAACCTTCTATCAAGATACAAACTTTAGAATATTTATATAAAAAAAATCTTCTATCACGAACGATCTACAATTCAATTCATATTGGAATTAAAGATGAAGAACAAGAATGTCTAAAAAAATACACTCCTAAAATGGTGATTATTGTAGCATTTAATCCAAAAGATAAATCACCTGATGGAAAGGTTGAAGTTTTAGAGAATGGTGCCAATTTAATAGATACGGGATTATTGGAATTATCAAAAGAATTAAGGATTAATAAAATTCTAGTGGATACTGCAGCTCTTGCCCCTGGTGAGAATAGTGGTGCTTCTATAGCTGCAATTCCTGTAATCAAAGAAGAATATGGCCTACCAACAGGATGCGCAATTCATAATGTAGTTGAAAAATCAAAGTGGCTTATAAATTTCGAATCTGCAAAAAAATCAGTCGATTCTGCATCCAATATAAATATCCCCCTTTTTGGAGGAGATTTTGCGATTTTTGGACCTATAGAGAATGCTGATATGGTTATACCAATTATAGCATGGCAGGATATATTAATATCTGAATATACTGAAAATTATTTTGGGATATCTCCAGTGGATTTTCATCCTAGGAGGAAACTTTTGCAATGAGAAATAGAATGAAAACTTGCATTATTGGATCATATCCAACACAAATTGATACTTTTGAGTTAATGAAAAATTATTATAATCAAGAGAATGTAAATTGGGATAATTATATTGCATCTGCAGTCAATGATTTGGTTGAGGCTGGTATTGACATTATATCTGATGGTCAAACAAGAGATCCATTTATTCAAATTTTCACTAGACAATTAAAAGGTTGTAGAATTAGAAACCGACCAGAAATAGTAAATAAAATTGAATATAATGGGCCAATAACTATAGAAGATCAGAAATTAGTCAGAAGATTAATACCTAAAGATAAAGAATTAAAAGGTATACTTACAGGTCCTTATACCTTAACTAAATCCTGTGTTGATTTGCATTATAATAATGAAAAACAGATAGCATTTGATTTTGCCTTTGCTCAAAAACAAGAAGCGGAGTTATTACAGAAATATGTTGATATGATAAGTATTGATGAACCATTCTTTTCTAATTGTATGCCTGACTATGGTAATGAATTGATTGAAATAATAACAAAGAATATTTCTTGTCCTACAATACTACATGCGTGTGGAAATGTATCATCCATTATTCCAGAACTTACAGAGATGCCTGTTGACATACTTTCTCATGAATTTAAAGCATCTCCACACCTTTTAGATGCATTTAATGAATATAGTTTTTCGCAAAAGATATGCTTAGGGGTAGNNGGTAGTTCGTTCAGATAATAATATAGAATCGGTTGATGAAATCACAAACCACATATTAAAAGCGATTGATATTTTTGGAGAAAAAATAATACAAATTTCACCGGATTGTGGTCAAAGATTAATGCCTAGAAATATCGCATTTCAAAAGTTAAAAAACATGGTAAAAGCAGGTGAAAAAATTAATGGTTGATAAGGAAGTTCCATTGATAAAAGCTAAAAAAACAGCACAGAAAGACGTGATTCTTGATCGTGGAGGATTCTTTGTAATCGAGGTAATTAAAAAAGAGATTAGAGTCGAATATTATTCTAATATATATAAAAAAAATCGTATTGTTTCAGGAAATCTAGAAAAAGTTTTTTCAGGTTCAAAAGCCGATGCTCTTTCTGATACGATTATAAAATACATTCCTCATCTTAGAGCAGAACATTACGCATACCTTGGTAGAGAACTACAAAAAGCTCAATATGCTTTAGAACAACATAAAAAATATATTCAGGGTGGTTGCTAACCCCGTTGAATTATACTATTCCTATCAACATGAATTTCTTCATTTCCATTGTTTTGTTTTTTAGATATATTTTTTATAATTAAATATTCTCCAATTTTAAATCTCTGAATATCTTTTACTTTAGAATCCCATACGGTTATTGTTGTTTCTTTATCTACGTTTTTAATCTTAATTTTTGTAACGAATCCAAATTCCCCATCATCCTTAAAAAAGGGTTTTGTAGGTTCTCTTTGGGATAATATTCCCTCTATACCATCTGTTGTATCTGTTTGTTTTTTATTAAAAATGAGTTGGTCATTTGATAAAACTTCAAAAAGTCCCCATCGTCCAACATTTAATTCTAATCCGTTAAAACCTTTTTTTGTGTAACCGTTTATAATTCTTACTGTAGTTCCTATCGTTATATTTTTATTTTTTATTTGTTCTACATCCTTATTCCATAAGACCAATCTACATGATCCTGTGTCATCGCTTATGTCAAGGTTAATTACTTTTCCTGAAGTACCGTTTTTTCTTTTAAAAGATTTAGGTTCATAGATATTTGTTATTTTTCCAATAACTGTATATTCAGAATCAAGCTTCAGTTCTGATATTTTACTAAAAACTTGTTTATTTCTACCCAACTCATCGATGATAAGCAGAGCAATAGTATCTTTATCAAAGAGTTTATTGCATTCTAAAAAACGATTATTTATTTCTTCTTCAAATTCTTTTTTAGTCTTTAAATCTTTTATAGATTCATAAAATTCATCCTTTCTTTTATGCATCCTATTTTATGTATACAACATGATTACTTAAGTCTACTTATGTTTATTTCTTCTTAAATGAGTAATATAACATCAGTAGCTTTCATCGAAATCCAAACATTTTCGCAAATAAATAGGTCCTTTTAATCATTTTTTTACCATTTTTCAATCAAACTCTCAATGTTTGAATGGTAATATTAAATGTTCAGATAGTTTTTTAAGGGGTAAGATAAATATAGTATGGGGTAATAATTATGAAAAAGATATTATTTGCTCTTTTGACAACCTTAACGCTATTAATTACAGCAATTTCTTTAGCAGATATATCAAATACCATGGAAAAAGTAATTGTTGATGATAAAACATGGGTTTCATTTTATGGATCAAATCCAGGTAAAGGACCAATTTTGAATATATTGGAGTCATCATCAGAAAAAACTGTAATCGATGTGATTCTTCCGGGTTTCTGGATAACTAATGTAGAAATTGAAGGAAATATCTATCAGGAGATATCAATTCCTGGCCACTCTACAACAATGGAGATTGGAGAACCAGCAATTCCTATCATACGTTCTCTTATTGCTATTCCAGAAAATTGTGATATTGGTAACACCTATATTGTTCACGATCAAATTAAATTAGAAGACTACACCATTACTGTTTTTGAAGAACCTGCAACTGATAATATGAACAATCAACCACGTACAAAACCCGAAACAACATCTACCATAAAACCAGATTTTGTGGTCCAGACAACTGAACCAGGAATATGGAGAGATATTAAAGTGATAACTGTTGAAATAGCACCGATAAGTTATAATTCCCTCGAACATACTTTGACAATTACACCTAAAATGACTGCCGAACTTCATTATACTTCATTAAATGGTGAAGATCCAAAATATACTGATAAATCGATTAGCCCACACTTTGATGATATGTATCGTAATTATGTAATTAATTACGATTGGCTTGGATTATCTGTTCAGGCAATTAACAATCCTGGAACTAAGTACCTCATTATTTCTCATCCGAATTTTGTATCAGATATTCAACCCCTTGCTGACTGGCATTACCAAGAGGGTTTTGAAACAGAATTATTGTCCTTATCTACTTCAGATTTTGATGACGTAAAAGATGAAATTGTTACCTGTTATAATCAGGGTGATCTTGAATATGTTCTTCTTGTTGGTGATACCTCATACATGCCTATAGCCCAGTGGGATGGTTTTTACAGCGATTATTATTATGCATGCATTACTGGTGCTCCTGATTATTATGCAGATATTGCTGTTGGTCGGTTATCAGTGACAAATAGTACTACGTTGAAAAATCAGGTTAATAAGACATTGAAATATGAGAAAGATCCGCCAAAAGATTCATGGCTTAATAAGATAATTCTTGTTGCACATAAAGAAGGTGCTCCAGGAAAATATGTTGGTTGTAAAGAGGAAATTCGAACAGATATTATTCCTCAGCCACCATTTGTGATTGATACGGCATATGGAAACCAGGCTACTGGAACAAATGCAAATGTAGCTAAAGCGATTAATGAAGGAAGAAATATTGTCAATTATCGAGGACATGGATCTGAAACTGCATGGACAGGATGGAGTTATACAAGTGAGTATTGGGAAATATCCGATGTAAAAGCTCTGACCAATGAAAATAGAACACCCATTGTCTTCAACATTGCCTGTCTAAATCATTATCTATTGACTGATTGTCTTGGAGAAGCCTTTATGAATAAATATCCTGGAGGAGCTGTAGCTTCTCTTGGAGCAACGGATCCTTCCTATACTATTCCAAATCATGATTATGATAAAGAGCTTTTTAGACAATTTACATTGAATGACTCATATAGAATCGGATGGATAAGTAATGCTGCAGCAACACACATCATTGATATACATGGCACTTATGGCATAGATAATGCTCAGATGTATCTTTGGTTAGGAGATCCTGCAACTGAAGTGTGGACTGATATACCTGGTAATCTATCAGTAGATTATCCACCAATTATACCCTATGGACCAAGTACTGTTGAGATTACAGTTGAGAGTGATGGTAATCCAGTAGAAAATGCGCAGGTCTGCCTTATGCAACCAAATGGATGTTACGCCAGTGGATATACAAATTCTACTGGAGTTGTTGAGCTTGAGGTTGACGTACAAAATCCGGATGATGCAACACTTACTGTTTCTGCCCACGATCATCTTCCATTCATCGTACAAATCCAAATCGGTGATAGTTACCCACCATTACCACCAACTGTTAATGGTGCCGCAGCAGGAAAACCAGAAAAAGAATATGAATATACAGCGATCACAACCGATCCTGAAGGATATCAAATATTTTATCTGTTCGACTGGGGAGACGGAACCTCGACAGAATGGTTGGGACCATATAATTCTGGAGAATCCGTAGTTGAATCTCACGCTTGGTCTGACATAGGTGATTATAAGATTAAGGTACGAGCAAAAGATATTAACGAATCTGTTAGTTATTGGTCGGATCCACATCTGATGCAAATTGTACTACCAGAAGTAGACATCGGCGCTATTAAAGGTGGATTATTCAAGGTAACTGCAACATTAAAAAACAAAGCGATTGCTGAAGCTGAAGATATTACCTGGAAAATTACCTTTGACGGTGGTTTAATATTACTAGGAAAAGAAAGCACTGGAACAATTGATACAATTTTAGCGGGAGAAGAAATGAGTATTTCTTCAAAATTAATATTTGGATTTGGACCAACACGAGTGATTGTGACGGCTGAAATCCCAGAAGGATCAGACGAAAGAAATCAAGGGGCATACGTGCTGTTGTTCTTCATAAACGTAAATCCTGGTGGTTAAAAAAACCACCTTTACTTATTTAATTCAGAAAGATATAATTCAACCAATAGTTAATTACTGAATTAACATAATATTTAATATATAAGGGGATTTAACAGAAGGAAGGGAAAAAATTAAGGGGCAATATGAATTTTATATGAAGGGAAAACCCTTCCTCCTCTCCTGGTTAAAATATATGCAAAAGGATTATTTAAATTTTACCTAAAAAATATATTTAATGTAACATTTGTTACAGGCGAAAATTACCATTTTTAATTAAATTCTTAAGTATATTTCCTTTGTTCAAGTATTATATTTTGTAAAGTTTCAAAATTAAATCTTGTTGAACAACATCCATTTTTTATTAATGGAATATTTTGAGATGCGATATTGAGTTGTTCTAAAATTTTTGTTACAAGAACAATTTCTTCAGTACACGCTATTCCAACGACACCATCGTATGAGTTTTTCTTAAAAATCTTTTTAACGCACGATGATCCTGGTAACACATATACATCATAATTTTCTTTTTTTGCTAATTTTGTTGCTAAATGTACTTGACAATCTTCTGAACAATGCTTGCATAGGTATGATGAAGTTTCTGCATCAAAATCTGCCTTGCATCTTGAGTCCATATATTTTCTACAACAATGAGGAAGAAACAATACTCTTTTATTGGTACTATGAAAACTCTCGTGGTGAAGGCTATTTTTAATGTTTGCATTAATAAGATCTTCAATAATAGTTATTGAATCGTGAACAGGTAATCCTGTTATTTTATCTACGTTAAACTTTTTAACAAGATTTTTTGCCACATCACCGATCTTTTCGGTAATTTTTCCTTTCTCTGAAAATTCTGCAATTTCTTTAAACAATGTTTGTGATAGTTTGGATAAATCAAATGTAAATGAATACCCCATTAAATCATCTCGTAATGTTTATTAGTTTTAGGATTATAATTTTAAAATATAAAAATATTGTTATACATTTATTATCATGTTTCCAAATAACATGCCCTACTTGTTGAAAATAATGGAAATTTAGAAAATAAAAAATGAAAAAAAGAGTAGAAATTAATTAAAATTAAGTATTTTATTTATAACTGGGATTTTAAGTATATTTTGTAGTATTGGAAATCGTTGTATAATATTCTGGAAAAATTGAATTGTAGTAAAATAAATTGTATTTTTAGGTACAGGTGTAGCAAGATAAACGTTAATAATAATAAAATCACTACTGTTTTCCTTATTTACTACCTTTAATTCTCCAGTGAATACTTTGTTTTTCTCATCAGGTGCAATCACTTCTACATCAATTTTTAATTTTCCATCCTCTGGTTTTAGGTTATTACCACTATGTGGATTGAATGTCCAATTTCCCCATGTAGGCCATGTTTTAACTTCCCAGATAAGTCTAGAATTTGGATCACCTACGTTTTCAATTGTAAAGTTTCCTTCAACTTTGGCTCCTTTTGATACATCAGTCCAATTTAAATCGCCCTCACCATCTAAATTTGGATATAATTCTCCATATTGACCAGTCATTGCTTTAATACAGAAATTAGCTGTTTCATCCCAGCTAGGATCACTAAATTCATATTCATATAAATCATACCAGGTTGATCCGCTCTTATAAAAACTCTCCTCAGGATTTGCAGCTGATTTAACTATTACTCGTTGTGATCCTCCTAATAGAACTGGAACGTCAGATGTTCTATCAAATGGATGGCCCCCTGAATAAAGTTTTATATAAATATAAAAATCATCTCCAGTTGTAATATTTATAGGAGAAGGCAAATCAATTGTATGATAGCCATAGTGTTTAATATTTCCAGATTTTGAGGTTGTTTCATCTTGAAGTTCTCCACTTTCAAATCTATCATAGATTATTAGATTATAATCTACATCATCTTCGGCGGTAAAGAATCCTACAGATACAAGTGTTTCATCCTCTGTTGCATTGAATGCATTAAAGGCTTCTGTTATATTTTCTAGTGTATCACGCCATCCGTGGTAATCATGATAGTAAATAGTAAAAAATGGATCATACTCAACATCTTGATAAGAAACTGCACCCATTTCAGGATGTTGTCCACAACATTTATCATAATAAGAAATCCAGAAATATCCATTTTCTGGTCCCCAGTTACCTCCCCAGCTATTTTTACATAACCATGCACCATCTTTAGGAGCAGGAGTTGCCTTATTATCATCCCATCCTACAATTGCAATCCCATGGTTTGGTTCAAGAGTATTACTTGGTGGTTGATAATGTGCATAATATCCTCCCATATCTTTTATAAATTGATATGAATAACACAATGCTGTTGAAATAACACCTTCCTCCATAAGCTTATTCTTGATTGTATTTATATTACTAAGATCTTCACCCGCAACATACCATTCAATGTTTTGTGTATAGTAGTGATGATAATCTGGATCGTTTCGAGAAGGTGGTATTGTTATTTGAGAGTATGGTGCATCAATTTCTCTGATTGCTCCTTCACCTCGAATTATATAGGCAGATGAAACTAAAAAATCTCCACCATTATGAGGAGTTAGACCACCTCCACCTGGATCATCATCATTATTGTGTGTATTAAATCCATTCCACCAATCAAGATGT
>JABAOC010003219.1_pt2 | contig 32517 bp, 25 predicted proteins | sample 7062161 | NCBI WGS metagenome assembly JABAOC01 (sample SAMN14538625, study PRJNA623070) | marine sediment metagenome | biome: marine biome [ENVO:00000428]; feature: marine pelagic biome [ENVO:01000023]; material: deep marine sediment [ENVO:00002113] | place: India: Gulf of Khambhat ... | reverse complement strand
ACGTTGGGTGTATGTAACTCCTGAACGGCAAAGAATGGGTGTCGGTACATGTTTGATGGAACACATTGAAACAGAAGCGAAGAAGATGGGATTAAAGAAGTTGACGATTCCTTATGTTCATGAGAAGGCATATTGGGCAAGAAACTTCTACCAGAAGCTTCGCTATAGAATGGTGGAGAGAAGAAGCAGGCCTTGGGGAGATGACATAGTCTATCAGAAAAGCCTGACTGGGACAGACTCTATTCATCCATAAGGCACTGATACTCCTTCATGAAGGATTCCTTTAAGCCGATTCTCTGTTTCTGTGGTAGGAATAGTGAATCAACAGCATTCAGGCTCAGCTTGAAGAGCTCCTCAACCGAGAAGTTCAGAACCTTGTGGAGTTGAACATACTCATTATTCATATCAGTACTGAACATGGATGGGTCATCAGTACTCACAGTGACCGTTAGACCTCGTTCCAAGAAGGCCCTTATAGGGTGTGCTTCAATAGACGGAACGGCGCCTGTCTTCACGTTGCTTGTAGGACACATCTCAAGAACAATTTCCTGTTCGACAAGATAATCCATTAACCTGCTGTCGCCCAATGCAGCAACCCCATGACCTATGTGCTCGACCTTTAGATACCTCACTGCATCCCATATGCTTTCGGGTCCAGCAGCCTCTCCCGCATGGGCAACTAGGTGAAGCCCCATCTTCTTCGCCCTAAGATAGACGGGCTCGAAGGGTCTGGGAGGAAATTTCTGCTCACTACCCCCTATGTCAATAGAGATGATATTATCACCCTTACTTTCTATCCAATCCAGCACTTCCATTCCAACTTCAGGTCCATAATTTCTGACCAGATCTATTCTTAGTTCACACTGGATGCCAAAGTCGCGTCTAGCACGAGATATGCCTCTGTTTATGGCGTCAAGCATACGCCCGTATTCAAGACCTTTGAAAACATGGTCTGGGGCAGAGAAACTCGCCTCGACATAGCGGACATTACAGCTTGCATCACCCTCAAGCATTTCATAAGTGATGCGTTCAAATTGATCCTCTTCTGTGATGCAATCTACAACAACGCTGTAGACGGAGATAAAGTGTGAAAAGTCGCGATACTGAAAAAAGCGTTGGACTTCTTCTACAGCCTTGAAAGGAAGGTTGATTCCCGACTGTTCTGCAAGCCAGAGCAACGTCTCGGGTCTTAGAGAACCAACAATATGGACATGCTGTTCAACTTTAGGCATCGCCCTTACCAGTTCTCTGATTTCCATTAGTGAAACACCAGAACCAAGTATTTCCGGTGCACAATTAAATCTTTCAACAACATCGGAATCATCCGAAGACTTTTATAGACCTTCAATTCTGCATTACAGATTATTACGATAGACATACACAAAAAAGAAGACAGGCTACATAATAATAGGAAGAAAGGTCTATCGTTGTGCTTGTAATGTTTGTTCTCTTTTGTTCATTTCACTCAAGAAGTAATGCAAGCAATGCTTCATCTTCGTATTCTCCGTTCATATCAAACCTCATTTTTCTTATACCCTCAAGCTGGAAGCCAGACTTCTCTGCAAGTTTTATCATGGCTCTATTTTTGGCAAGTGTGTCTGCTTCCAGTCTAATGAAACCTTCATTTCTGGCAAGTTCAATTCCTGCTTTCAGTAATTTTGTTCCAAGACCTCTTCTCCAGTAGTCTGGATGCACTATTACGCCTACAACACCAATATGTGTCATCCGTTTACTCTTGCGATGAATCCCTAAAAAACCAACAACTTCATCATCCAGTTTCCCACAAAGAAAAAGTTGATTCTTGTCATCGGAAAGCCTCTCAAAGAATTCTTTGAACAACACGTTCATTTCATTTGGGTCTTCTGTATGAATATCAACATCCCACTCCCTAACCTTAGCATGAGTTTCGATTTCTGCAAGTGCTCGAATTGCTTTCTTGTCTAAAGGATGCTTCTTGGCATTTACAATCCGAAAAGACGTAGAAATCCCCTCTATATCTAATCTGATGGAAGGTATATCTAACATTTTATCACCTAAGCGATAGATTAGATGAATTAGCCTATCAAAACAAAATCGCAAGAAAGAAGGGGAAGGAAACAGCGATATGAGTAGCACTTTTGAAGAGTTACTTGACACTAGGATAATGATTGATTACAACAAATCTTGATTGTTTATCCTATATATTCCAATTATTATGGGAAGGTGTTAGTGGCTGAGTGGTATTCTCTTAGTTCAGAGAAAAACAGACTCTTCTGGCGGTAGATCACATTCTTGACTACTAATATAACGTCTCAGTAAAAAAGGGAAACTATATTTCAGGTTGGTTGTGCTTTTGCATGAGAGTCTTTATTGTGTGTTGATACTTCGTCTTCAGTTCAACTAGTTTCTTTCTTTGTGTCAAGATGAATATTGCCACTAGTAGGCTCAGCGCAATCAGTAGCAGTGTGGTGATGTTGGGATTGAATTCGGTTACGATCCATGTTCCTTCTATTTCGATCAAGTGGCTAGAGTGCGAATAGTTCAGGTATATAAAGACGTATTCAGCGTTTTCTGCCACGCTGAATTCTTCTGATGTCAGGGGGACCCCATCGATCTTTACGGTCCATTCAGGCTCAGCGTAGAGTAGTGCTCTTGGGATTGTGATGTTGCAGAATCCCATTCCTACTGTGCCTGTGACATTGAAACTTATCTGTTTAATGTCTGGATCAAAACCGAAGTTGCTGACTGATGAGTTGGTGAATATTGGAACATAGTAGGTTCTTTCTAGATAAGGTATGATCCCTTGATAGGCTATTTTGAAGATCATGTCTTTGATGCTGCTCATTGTTATGTTTTCCCACATCATTGTTTTGTAGTCTAGTGATGTCATATCTGGATTTGATACGTCTCTGGGAGCGTGGAGAAGTATTGTATGCGTCGCGTTGGAACCGCTGGTTAGGATAATCTTAAGTTTCTCGAATTCTCTTGGAGATTCGGACGGGTCTGTGGACATATTGAGGAGGCTATATAGCCTGAACCTTATGGGATCTACCTCGTCTGTTGTATGATACATGCTTAGTCCTTCGAATCCAAGAATGAGCCAGTCCCGGCCTTGTCGAATCTCTGCCTTGAAGTTGCTTATGTCTATCTCAGATGCGTTGAGTATCCGTATTTGCCAATCGATTGCGTAGGGGGAGGTTAGGTTCAGGTAACGTATGTAGCAATGCTTGATCCTATTGAGTTCAGTCTTCAGATCTCCCTTCAAGAGCCATTCAGCGTTGAAGTCCGTAACTCCTTTGAGATAGTTGCATGTTGTATTAAGCGACTTCAAAGTGCAGTGTGTTGTGTTTGTGCATGATTCAATAAGATCTCTGAATTCGGGAGACACAGCATCTGGCAGAATGGGAATGATCTGATTTTTCAGCTGAGTGATGTTCGCTATTAGCGATGCATGTAGGTCCAGTCTCTGATCAGCATTGGAATAGCCGGTGCTAATACTTGCACTTTTAACAGCATAGGCTGTCACATTGGCAATTTTTAACCATGCTTCATATTGACTTCGCAATTCAGCAGGCAATGTCGGAGGAACTATCTGCAGTGCTTTGTTCCAGAGAGATTTTACATTGCAGCTTAGGGTTAAATCAAGAGAAGACAGTTTTGATCCGTAATAGTAGTTTGACACCAGAGATGCGTGATCAATCGAGGAGAGAGTTGCGTCGAGGGCAGCGTAGAGCGCTGAAAGGGCCTCTTCTGAAGGTTCCGATCCGGAAAGCATGTTAGCCAGATATTGTGTCAGCAGTTGTGTGAAGTTCCCAGATAGGGTCGCGTTGTAGTCGATTCTTGCTCCCGTTTCAGGCTCGCCTGTCGGCATTTTGGTTGTGTTAAGATCGGTGCATTCAATGAGGCCGCCAGTCATATTGTATACTGAGTGTTCTCCTTGTCCTGGAAGTGTGCTGTTCAATTGTGCAAGCATTCCCTCCAAAGTTGTTGCATTAATTTCTGTGCCGAAGTAGTTGCCATATATGACATTGATGGAACCCGTGAATGAGATCTCTGTATTGTTTCCTTTGAAGAATACAACGACATCGCTTAGAGGAAAGCCTGAAACTGCGTGGAAAGTTATGTTTCCGCTTATTCCTTTGTTTTTGTAGTCTGCAAGCACTGTGACATCTGTTACGTTGAAGGGTAGTTGGGAAGTATACAAGGAGGGCAGTTCAGTCTCCCCCCAGAGATGGGCGTCAAACATCCCGTCAGAGTACGTTGTGCTCAATGAAAAGTCAGATGAGTTAAGTGGATATGTGTTGTTTGCACTTGAAGGCATCATGACTGTGAGGTCGAGTTGAGCGTTAAGCACACTGTCGTAGTATTCAGAGATGAAGCTCATACTAGTAGAATTGAACGGAAACTGATCCGATGAATGCCTAGGAAGTATAATCGTGCCGTTAGCTGAACCTGTCGTTGTGTCTCCATTGGTTGAGAAGCTCAAGGTGCTGTTCATTAAAGGTTCGTCATGAAACGGAGGATAGGCCCGTGTGAGAATGGTTGATCCATTGATTGTCAAGGTAGCATCCGGGTACACAGTGAGTTGAATCTGCATATCATTTAAGGGTGAATTAAATTCAGTGCAATTGTATCTCCTGGACAGTGCGGCATTCTCCATATGACCTAACTGGAGACCGTCCTCTTCTCGCAGATATATGTGTGTCGCGGACATAGGATCGATGTGATAATACGCGATCTTGGAGCCTGGAAATGTGAAGTTGATTGTGTGAACGCCCAAGTCCAAGAATTCTATGATAGGTTCACCGTCATAAGAAATATAGCGACTTCTGTTGCTGTTATGTTCTTCTCCTTCAAGCCCCTCGACTGAAACTTGATAGGTTCCAGCTTCAGTGATATTGACTTCTATGCCTACTTCCAAGTAGTCGAAGAGTTGGTCGAAATCTGTGTCAACACCCTCATCGTACACTCTGCCTGTCAGAAGAGCATGAGACTCAAATTCGTAGTAGTGATAGGGTATAGGTAAGGGCGCTCTGTACACGTCCTCCAGGAGTATCATGTCCAAATCTAGATAGCGATAGAGTCTTACTGATTCTATTTGCGACGGGTCTATTCGTGCTGCGTAGATTCTTGGGCCGTAAACAGTGAAATTCACCAAGTGCACGCCTATCTCAAACTCTCTGGCTACGCTGGGGATATCGAGGAAGATAGTTCCGTTGTTGAGCAGGCTTATGACTTCAACTCTATAGTATCCTGGATCGGTTACGTTGATTTCCACACTGATCTGCAAATAGTCAAACAGAGGGTCACCGTCTTCATCGATTCCTTCATCCAATATTCTACCTGTGAAGAAAGCGAGAGATTCAAACTCATTGTGCTCGTATGTTCTATTCAGCGGAAGGTATTGTTGGCTGTCGATAGGATATGGGATATATTTGTCGAAGAGGCTGAGACCTACATAACTGACTCTTGAGATGTTTGCCTTTGAGGCATATATTATGCCTCCATTTAGTGAAACATTTAGAAACTGGATGCCAGAAGAGAGATAGTCTTTTGAGTAATTGTAAGCACTCACAAAGACTCCGTCCTCAAGTCCAGAGACATAGATTTCGTAGGTTTCAGGGTCTGTTACGTTGATTTCCACGGATATTTGCAGAAAGTTGAAAAGNNGAAAAGATTATTGCCATCTGTGTCAACGCCCTTATCGAAGATTGTACCTGTCAAAGTTGCGCCAATATCGAATGATGTGTAGTTGTACATTTTGGACAACGCAGTCTCAGGAATCATTTCCATGAAATGCGAATCGCCTTTCCAGTATGAAAGAGATACGCCGATGGCATATCTTGGATTTGTCTCCGAAGCGTGAATAACTATTCCATTCAATGCTACTGTAGCATTTCGAATTCCTGCGTCCAGAAAGGTTTCATTTTCTCTATAGAATTTCACGGACGCGCCATATTCATCCCTTAATCCTTCAACTCCAACAGTATAGTTGCCAGCTTCAGCGATCTCAAGTTCAACTTCAACCACCAGAAAGTTGAAGAGACCATCCATATCTACGTCTAATCCATAGTCATAAATTGTACCAGTCAACATCGCAGATTGTGCAAATACAGGTAGATCAGAGGATAATGACGCAAAAGCTGATAGAAATACCATCGCGGTTATTGATATGGCTAATCCTTTTTTCATCATAAGTGCCACCAAAGATGCACATTTAGTGAATGTTTTATAAATAGTTTTTAAGATAGAAGCTCGCCTTAGAGATGTCTAATATGAGGCTGTTGACTTTTTGCTTCCGCAACCTGACCAGAAGGAAAATCAGGACGACACTTTGCATTTTTGGAGTAGCATTAGCAACAACTTGTATCGTAGCCCTCGGCGCCACAACGATGCGATACACAAGGGTCATCAAAGAAACGAATCTGCTTTTCGACGGGCAAATCATGGTTGTCAGTAAGGGCGCCATTGTAATTCAAGCGATTCCGATAGGAGGAGGCATGCTCCCGCAAAACCGTACCGAGAGACTACTACAAAATATCACAAGCGTACAGAAGACAGTTCCAATCCTTTTCGTCACACCTATTGGAGTCGGCGGAATAATACAGCCAGTACCAGTAAATTTCAGCATGGGAATCTTGGTTGAAGATTGGAGGTTGATACTTGGGACCACTTCCCTAAAAGGAGCGGTTGGACATTTTCCAGAACACGAAGACATTGCTGAAGCCGTTGTCGGCGCCTCTCTGGCAGACCAATACAATTGGACTGTAGGAGCAGAAATAAGGGTCAATGGTCACGAAGTGAGAATAACTGGGGTATTAGACACAAAAATGGCTTTGCTGAATCGTTGCATTGTAATGCCGCTTCGACTGACACAGAAGATATACAACTACCCGAACAGCGTCAACATAGTTTTAGCAAATCCGATCCCGGGATGCACGCAAGAAGAATTATCAGATTGTATTGAAGAAGAACCTGAGCTTGAATATGTCGATGCTTTAACCGAAGATGAAAGGAATGATATGATTCAGCCAGTTCTGGCTCAAGTTGAAACTTGGAATCTCGGCATACAAACCGTAATTCTGCTGCTGAGCCTGATACTCGTCATGACTGTCAATCTGATGAGTGTTTCCGAAAGACGACGAGACTTTGCAACCCTAGACGCCATTGGCGCACCTTTAAGTTATGTCGTTCGCATCGTCATTCTAGAAGCATCTCTGATTGGAATCCTAGGCAGTGTTCTAGGCATAATCTTTGGGTCTCTGGCAGCCCTTGCCTTGGCAAGCCTCTACACAAATATCCCACTCGCGCAGTTCTTCCCAAGCATCTCAGAGATTGTTCCGCCTCTCTACATGTTGGAGGTATCAGCGAGTATTATTACTGTCTGTTGCGTGGGAGGAATAGTACCAGCGATGAATGCCGCAAAGATGCGTTTATCTGAAGTTCTGAAGGCTGAGTATTGATGAAAATCGAGACATTGAATCTGACACGAGTATACCGGGTAGGTCCCTCGCAGATATTCGCGGTCAACAAGGTCGATATGCAGATAGATGAAGCGGAATTTGTCGCGATATTTGGACCATCAGGTTCAGGCAAATCCACATTGCTAAACCTTATCGGTTTGAATGATTACCCAACCTCTGGAAAAATCTTGGTTGATGGTTTAGATGCTTCATTGTTATCATGGAGCCAGCGAAGAAAAGCTCGTCTTTTGCGTATTGGCTTTGTTTTTCAGACGTTCAATTTACTGCCAACGCTTAATGCTATAGAAAATGTGGAATTGCCCCTCGCTCTATGTGGCAGATCACAGGAAGAACAAAGAGAAAAGGCTTCAAAGCTCCTGGAGACTGTTGGTTTAGGCAATAGACTCCACCATAGACCAAAGGAGCTAAGTGTAGGGGAGATGCAACGCGTAGCCATAGCAAGAGCAGTTGCAAACGATCCTGAGATGATAATCGCAGATGAACCAACAGGCGAGCTTGACTCCAACACTGCTGAAGAAATAGTCAGTCTGCTCAATGGGATAAAAAACAGTCAACAGAAGACGATAATCTTGGCTACACACGACGAAGAAATAGCTAGTGTGGCAGATGTAACATATGAAATCCAAGACGGGAAATTGAGACCTAAGTATTAATTTTCATGGAAAACAAGAAAGACGCGCGCCTGACTGGACGTCAACAGGCGCGCGTTCACTACTCCAACTGAAGAGTGATTTGCCTGCTCTATGGTTGGAAGCTACTGTCTACACACAGCTTCTTGTGCTCTTGGCTCTTCTACTGGGTGATTGAGCAGTAGAGATCCAAGATCAGTTCTTCGTCGGAAGCGCCTGGATCATGGGCTTTTTCCAGACATTGATGTTGGCCGAAATTGTATTTGCTGGATTTGACCCAGTCTGAAATCTTCTTCCATGATTCAAGGTAGCCTTCTTTCCTGAAGAATTCTGATTCCAGTTCTTCTTTCAACTTGCATGTTGTGACAGCGTATAGTCCGCCTTTGAACTCTTTGATTTTTATGTTCCCTTCAGGCATTTCCTTGGGTCCAACGCGTATCCAGAACTCATAGCCGTATTCCTTGTTACCGGGTGAAGGATCCGGGCTGTTGAAACCAAAGACTGGGTGTTGTTCGATGTTTTCTAGCAGACCCTTTGGTTCGGCCCATGCACGCATTTGTGCCCATGCGTCACGTTCGGGTGTCTTGCTTATGGCGCGAACACTGGCTACTCGCATCGGTTCGAGCTTGACGATTCTAACATTCAATTCTTTCACGATTTTTTCCCTCCGCTTGATGTGTACTTTTTGGATGTATTCTGCTCGTCTCGTTGATTCAAGTTCTCGTCTCCTTCTAGAACTGGCGTATGTGGTGCACACAGCATTCAAGAGTTTGACGCCATCGACACTCAGCTCATAGTGACCCCGCTTGGGATGATTCAGAACACCCGCTTCTACAAGTATCCCTAGATGATGTGCCAATGCTGTTTTACCTAGATTTGACGTTTCTTGGAGTTCGCTAAAAGTGCATTTTCCTTTCTGCAGGGCGGCAAGCAGCTGAAGCCTCGATTTATTTGCTATTGACTTGAGAACAATGGTTAGGTCTTCGCTAGACTCGGTCAAGGCTCTGCCTATCTGATCAACGTTTCTCTCCTTCATGAACAGAGTTCCATCCTCGCATCATACGCGCCGTCTTCCTCTTAAGTATTTCGATTTTTCTTGAATTTTAGTTCTAATTCTACTGAACAACCCTTCAGCTCTGTGCTTAGAACTTTCATTGACTAATACGATTTCTACAACCACACTGTTGTTGCAACTACCTGCCATGTCATTCGACTAGAGCATAGAAACCTGTTAGGTGTATTTTGCTTTTGCATTTGTTACATTGCAGGGTTAGCTTTTCTAGCTTGTCCGCCTTCATCACTGGTTCCAAAACTGTATAAACATCTTCTGTCATGTCATCAGGGGATATGCGGACTTTGCATTTCGGACATCTGAGATCTCCTTTTCCCCTTGTTCTGATTAAGTCAATAGTATAATCTTCGACTTGGCGTGTATTCTGCTCTTTCATTCTTCCGACAAGACTAACAGCGAGAAGACTACTTAAGATTTAGTAGAATGACCTCCCGAGACAGATGTAAGATTACACAGAAATCCTACACTTCGTAGTCCGAACTTGCGCGCAGAATTTGAATCACGACGTTCCGTTTGACTTGCGATCCCTCTCCAGTTTATGCTTCTCCAGCCTACGAAGGATCTCTAAAGCTTCATCGATCACCTTTATGTTGCTCGAAACCTTCTCAAGATATTTCTGAAAGTTCAAGGTTCTTAGCACTACAATACCTCTTTCTGTAATGGCGTAAGAGACGTTTCCACCTACTTGCCGTTCGTCCACGAGCTTGTTCTCAAGCAGAAAATCTAGGCGTTCAATAAGTCTCTTGAGGTGCACATTTGTTTCAAGCGCAACGCGATCAAGCGCCAGAGGCTCATTCACCAGAGCTTTGAGTATGTCCTCGTATACCTCCAGCTTTGATCTTCTCATCTATGTACACCTTATCCTTCTTTGCCTTGGTTTGGATAAATCGGTTGTGAATCCCAAATCTTTAGCTGACAATCCTATGAAAAGAACATGGACAAACCTCTTGATCTTTCAGACTCTTTCGTCACTTGAAAGGTCTGATAGAAGCTACAGTTTCAGCATTAATTTAACGTCGGTCAATTTAGACTGCAGGCGACCATACTTGTCTCTTACAGAATAGACACTTTTCGACACGTGAACTCTCTTATTTTTTTCAAGATATTCTCAATGCTATAATAGGCCTTCATGTCTTTTCTCCAATCCTGCGGAAACTTCTCTTTGAATCTTCCAGCTGCGCGTCTGTCTAATATCAGTATTATACCCTTATCTTGCGGGTTTCGCAACAATCTTCCTGTAGATTGGGCTAGCGCGCTAAGACAGGGGATGCCAATGGCGTATTCTATGGCCTTGCTTCCGAACTTTTCTCCGAAATATCTGATAAGAGCTGCCTGCAGTTCTGTGCGTTTGGGATAAGGTAATCCGACTGCTATTACAGCAGCAAGTAAGGACTTACCATGCAAGGACATGTCAACGCCTTCACTTATCTTGCCTCTGGCTACACCGAAAACAACGCAATGCTTATGGGTCTTCAGGAACTGAAGCACTTCAATAATCTTCGTGTCCCTCTTTTCAACAAGAAACGGTGCGTCGAAATGGACAGTTTCAACAACCTCATGCATTATGGCATAGGATGGGAAGTAGACAGCTATTCTCCCATTGACAAGGCTTACAATCTTCTCCAAATGATCAGCTATTCTCCTCCATTGGGCTTCACTGCGTCTTTCGAACTTTGTAGTAACAGACGTGTCAACCGCTATTAGTCGGTTCTTCCGAGGAAAAGGGCTTGGAAGTTCAAGGCTTTCACAACGGTTTCTTTCAATTCCAAGAGCATCAATATAGTAATCTCTATTCCAAAGGGTTCCAGACATAAGAACGGCAGATCTCAACCCATTAATCATCGCTGCAGCTAAGGCAGGATCAAGGCATTTAATCCCAAGCCTGATCCGCTCCCAACCTTGCTCATCTGTTACCCTTAGATATCGAGCATAACTTGAGTTGGCCCCGTCAACCCAATCTTGAACGAAAGTCGCACATCTTCCTAGATAGGAGATTGGATTCTTACCCGCTTCAGCCTTTTTTTGGCGAATAATTTCTCCCATATCTGACAGCTCGGAGAGAAGTTCAGTTAGTCCATCTAGGTCAGTGTCCATGTCATTGAGAAGCAAGTCGACTACCTCTCTGGTTTCTATAACATGTTCCACATCAGATCCAAGGCTCTTGTAAACGTTTTCTCCAAGTTGGGTCAATACGTGGTGTAAGGATTCCGCAAACTGAGAGTCATCGATGGCAAAGGTCTCAGCTTCTCTTTTAGCCGCTAGAACTGTTGTTGATGCAAGTTCATCTGAGAGGATGTCTGCAGCATAGTCTGGTAGACTATGTGCTTCATCAAAGACGCAGTTGACCTCTTCAGTTTTTATTCCTGTCCCGCGAAAGATCGATTCTCGGACAGAGTCCAACAGGATGTAATTGTAGCTACCAACGATGATGTCAGCGTACTTAGCCAAGACTTTCGTCACTTCGTAAGGGCAGAGACCCTCATCGTAACATATTTTATAGACTTCTTCCGGAAGTAAGGGACCGGCACTTTTGATCCTGCTAATCACGCGATTGGCGTGCCAGCTCAGCCTTCTTCCTTTATATGTCCTCTCAAAGTATTTGCAGTTTTTCCCGAAGGTTCCGCTCTTCATGGTTCGACAATACTGGAGAAAGTCACGATACTTGATGTGTCTAAGCCTTGCATTCTTACGTATACATGGACACATTTCCTTCTTGCTCTTAAATATGGAAGCAACAAAGTTGACGCCTGAATGTCTTTTTATATTCTTCAGTTCTCTGCAGTAGATTTCGAGTTGATTCTTTGTTCTTGTCAGAGCGAAGAGCCGTCCTATGGAATCATCTTGTTCTTTGGCCAAGAAGAAAGCAGTCAAGACGGAAACTGATTTGCCCGTGCCGCAAGGAGAGGAGAGCATTCCAATCTTTCTATTCTTGATCACTTGGTAGACAAAGTCTATTGCATCGTGTTGGTAGGGTCGAAAATCAATATAAGGGAAGAATCTCTTAGGACCTGATTTTTCCTTGTCCTCAGCTCTTCTGTACAGCTTTCTAGCGGCAACGTAGTTCTTCCTCAGGAAACTGCCACATCCTCTGCAGAAGAGACTCTCAATGTATTCTTCGGCAGAATGGGCGGCTTCACAGCGTGGACAAATGTATACTTTTGTTCGGGACAAGTGTCTGTGAACCTCACTAGCAGATGGAAAGAGGAGGTCATAATGTTTTCTGAGGATGAACATCGATTAGAAGATGCCGATTTCATGCTTCAAAGAAGCATGATTCGCATAATGTCTGTGCTGATTTGGTTTGACAATCTTGGTGATCAGAATCTGCCTCTGAGCTTGCCCTCCATTACTCGGTACTTCTACTCATTATGTCTGAATGATTAGTTGTCGCACAGGCTTTCCTCCTGAAACAAAGAGTATGCCCCTTTCTTGCTGCATCGAAGGAAAAGATTAAGAGTTCAGCTACATCTGAGTTCTCCAAAATGATTAAAGGAAGCCTAGTGCGTGGGATTAAGCAGTCCTCTAATTGCTGTTATCGTTTCATTTCTTTTTCTTGGTCTGATGCTATACAAACGAACGAATCTGGGCATAGCCTTAATCCTGACAGCTTTGCTTCTAGGATCACTCTCAGTTGATTTGCAGCAAGTTCCAAGTATAATATATCGAACGTGTATCGATCTGGACACAATCTCAGTTGTGCTTGCCGCTTTCGGAATAATGTTGATGAGCCAACTGTATAGAGAAACAGGAATGATCAATCATCTGAGTGAAAGCCTTGGACGGCTAATCAGAAATTCCAAACTTATAGTCAGTGTACTTCCAGCGATTATAGGTCTGCTGCCAGTGGCAGGTGGGGCGCTAATGTCCGCACCGCTGGTGGAATCTGAGACTAACAGGCTTGGATTGGAGGCTGACAAGAAGACCTATGTAAACGTATGGTTTAGACACACGATCTTCCCTGTTTATCCTGTGAGTCAGGTCCTTATACTCACGGCTACACTCACAGGACTGACGATTACATCCATTATCATTCGAGAAATCCCGATAGTAATAGCGATGATCATGGCTGGCTACGTTATCGGTCTGTGGAAAACGAAGGACCTACCGAGAATAGATCATAAGAATGCCGCAACAAATGTGACCTTGGAGTTAGGACGCTTTGCAGTCACGTTTTTACCTATCTTGGCCACAGTTGTGGCTGTCATAGGGTTGCGCGTTGATGTTTCTATAGCAGCTTTTGCCGGAGTGGCTGTTCTACTTGTAATCACGAGGCCAACTCTTGAAGAGTTTAAGAAGCCTTTCAAGAACTGGGCGACCTATGGAATCCCACTTGCAGCTTTCGGCGCCTTCTTACTGAGAAATACTGTTGAAAGCACTGGATTTTCCACAGCTTTTGGATCACTGGTGGCTAGCGGAAACATTGATAATCTCCTACTTCTCACAGCGATTCCTGCAACTATCGCCTTCTTTGTAGGTTCTCCGCTCGCCGGGGTAGCGATAAGTTGCTCAATACTAGAAGGAATAGTCGACTTTGCTCCAGGAAGCGCGGCGTTGCTCTACATAGCCTGCTTTTTAGGATATATAGTCGCGCCAACCCACCTATGCTTAGTCCTAACTGCGGACTATTTCGGATGTTCACTTAGCAGACTTTACAGATACTTCATACCGTCTCTTGTGATTTCTTTCGTGACTGCAATAGCTTTGTACCTCTTGGTCTAGAGATCTCGCTACAAGACCTGCATTGAAAGATCGGGTATAGACATCGCAAAGGTTCCTCACAAAGATTCATGGCAGCACCGTCATATGACGAGGGCAGCCTTAAATGCTGCAGCAACACGGGTTAATAGCAAGTCAATGTACGACGCAAAAGGGAGAATTTATTGAGGAGACTGATATCTAGCCCAGTTATTCTGGTCCTTTTAGTGTGTGTGATGTGCTCACTACTCGATGTTCAGCCGGCCATTGGAGGAACTATCACTGTTCCAGATGATTATCCGACTATACAGTCAGCCATCAACGCTGCCAAAGCTGGAGACACAGTCTTTGTGCGAAGCGGAACATATTTTGAAGGTGTCAATGTAAACAAACCTATATCGCTTGTTGGACAAAATCCGGAAACTACGGAAATAAATGGCGGAATGACACCAGCAGTTTCTATAACAGCAGACAACGCCATAGTCACAGGTTTCAACTTATTCTCACCACTACCTCAATCGCATGGTAGTACTGTCTTCATTCAGTGTGAAGACAGCATCCTTCGGAATAGTGTTATTAGTGCAGGGACTGGTGTCCCTTACATCGTTAACAATGGCATTGAAGTGCGCGACAGCACAGAAATCACCATAGAAGACAACGAGTTTAAGGATATACAATATAATGCTGTCCATCTTTGGGGTTCCAACAGTTGCAGAGTCCAAGGTAATGTCATGACTAACGTATACTATGGAGTTGGCGTTTGGTGGGCAAGAAATAATGTTATCGAAGCAAACATTGTGGCAAAAACTCACTGGGGTTATGAAGAAATGCAGTACCATTCAGGGGTTCCCCCAGTCGCAGGCATTGTACTTTGGGGTTCGAGAGACAACCACGTAGTCGGTAACACAGTGTCAAACAACAGTGTGATTGGCATTTGTATCATCGGGAGTTCTTCCACAAATAATCTAGTTACTGACAATATTGTTTCTTCAAATGGGCATGGCAATGAAGTAGAATGGCACGGTAAACCAATTGTGAATTCGGATATTTGGGTAGGAGAAGGAGCCGTGGGAAACACCATCTACCATAACTACCTCGACAATCGGAGCATGATCTACTGTGAGCATGTGAGTAATGTGTGGGATGACGGGTATCCTTCAGGGGGCAACTATTGGAAAGGTCACATTTCTGAAGACTTGTACAGTGGCGTCTATCAGAATCAGACGGGCAGTGATGGCATATGGGATTATCCTTATGCTATTGATGAAGACAATATGGACAGATATCCACTTATAGATTCAGCATGGACAGGGAAAGGAGTTCACAATCTGAACACGGGCATAGACTACTTAACAGTTCAGGAGGCAATAGATGCCACGGAAACATCAAATGGACATACGATTCATGTAGATGCAGGACTGCGCATAGAGCATGTAACGATTGGCAAAAGCGTTTCCCTTATTGGGGAAAATGCGTCCACAACTGTTCTTGACGGTTATGGAATAGGCACAACGGTCGCCGTAACGACATCGAATCTTGTTATCTGCAACTTCACCATTCAAAACGGCGAGGCCCACGGTCTCCTATTGATGAGTTCCTCCAACGTAGTTCTAAGAAATAATCTTATGGATAATTTTGAGATAGATATCCAGCAAGATTCTCCACTCAACCATTTCATCCATGACATTGATACTTCAAATCTGGTCTATGGTCAACCCGTTTACTACTTGGTGAGCCGGCAGAACATGGAAGTTCCGACGGATGCAGGATTCATTGCCTTGGTTGATTCAACCAATGTAACAGTAGATGGCGCAAAGATCATGGAAAATAATCAGGCGGTGTTAATTGCTTACACGAATGGTTCTAAGATCAGAAATTCTGCAATACTTGGCGCCCTCGAAGGGATTCGACTGCATCACTCCTTGAACAATACATTAGAAGGCAACTACTTGGCAAACAACTCCTACGGAATTAAGATGACGAGTTCTTCTGGAAACGTCATCTTCCATAACAGCTTTGTTGAAAACACAGTCGAAGTAGAAGGATCACCAATGCCTGCAAACGTGTGGGATGACGGTTACCCATCTGGCGGCAATTATTGGACCAGCTACAATGGCACAGACCTTGATAGTGATGGAATAGGGGACGTTCCCTATGTTATTGATGGGAATAACATGGATAACTATCCGCTTATGGATGTTCATGCTATACAAGCTTCAGCAGTGTTGAGGAATTCCGTGGTTGGCGTCCAGCCGATGGTAACCAAACCAGTCACATGTTTCATTGAGCTTCCTTCGAGCTATAGCATATATGACGTTGAATCTGCTTCTATTCTTATCAACAAGACTGTCGCAGCAGACATGAGCATTCCAGTGGAAGTTGGCGACTTTGACCTCAACGGCCAACAAGATCTTAAGGTTAGTTTTGAAAAATCCGGTATCGTTCAATTTGTATTGCCGAATATAAAACGCATAGACCCGTACTCAATAAATGAAGTGAAGTTGCAGATTACAGGTCTGCTTCAATACGGGCAGCCTTTCAAGGCGTTGGTCATAGCAGAAATGTTCTTTTTAGGTTTTGGAATAGCCGGAATTTTCCCTATCTGAAACGGGTATAATCCTCTCTTTTGGATGAGCATGCGACATATTCGGGAAATACATGGCAATCTTACACGTGAATTACTTGAACCTTCCGACTCGCTTGCTGTGTATATGGTCCCCTTCAGAAATTGAAGGCCGAGTCTCTGTCGCAACAGTGATTGTCAGGTTCTCTGAAGAAGCAGTTAAAGCCTTATTGCTTTACCGCGCCAAATTATGAAAAAGCGATGATAGACAATTCATCCGACCACATTTAAGCTTCCGTGTCTCCCTATTCTTAACTGAAGTTCACCTCTGAACCTAGTTACGTTGCCATTCTGGATATCAATTTCATCGCCTTCCGAAACAGTCTTGATCTGCTGGTTCCATAGGCTGATTCTAATTGAACCAGTTTCATCAGCGATAAGTGCATTCGATACATAAGCTACATTGCCAGATCTAGTGTAAACCATCTGTGATCTTGGCATCTCAAGCACTCTTGCCTTCAGGTTGATCCGTTTCATTCCAACTTTCAAGCTTTCGATCTTGAGATTCGTGCCCTCGTAGTTCTTTACTGAAGAGGTTCTTTTAGGCTTCACAGTTTTGACGTAGCTTTCAAGTTGACTATTCCCATGTAGGATCTCAGTCGATATTGGAAATTGAGCTACAACCTTTTTAGCATTGGTGAACAGAAACACTGCTGAATCATTCTTCTTTTTGCGACACCTTATAGCCAACTGTTTGCATTCTGATTCCTCATTATTCCAAGCTTCCAAGATGCAGTCGAAGAATCCGCTTGGATCCACTTTATGCATCATAGCTATTCCAGCAAGGTACTCAAGAATCCTCCTGTCCTTGTATGAAAGTGTGCTGTTGGAAGGCCGACCTCTGCCTCTCCAAACTTGTTTCAACATCTGATCATTTCCACTTTGCATCTTAGCACAATCACTATGGCTCCAGAATCATAACTGTTGGGGATACCGATTATTCTCAACATCACTTATATAGGTTAGCACACCCGTTAACCATCGGTTTCTCATTTTGATACGCTGGTTGCATAGGACTAGCAGCATATCGCCTGTGGCGCGAAAGGTGAAAATGCTTTGAACTGGTTCTAAAGTCATCAAGCATAAATTATGATTGACAATTGCTGATCTAAGGGGCACCAAAATCAAACTCCACTTACTCTTATACAACAAGTTTTAGATTCTACAGTCCAGCCAGACATATTCTGTTGTTCGACTAATCTTTGAGATACCCTTTCCTTCTTAACCATTCGGTCTGATTTCTCTTGTAACGCCATATGATGTCGCCCCTCTTTTCAGATTGGAAGTCCCAAGGTGATACTAGAACGATGTCTCCCTGTCTAATCCACGCTCTTCTTTTCATTTTTCCTCGTATTCTACATAGACGTCTGTGGCCGTCCTGACAGTTCACCATAACTCTGTCGAAACCCAGAAGTTTCTCTGCAATCCCTAGAACATCAGTGCCTTCTGGCAACACCATGTTACTGTATTCGTCTTCGCTAATTATCTTTCTTTTGCCCATTTCAAAAGACCTTCAATTCTTACGTCATAATCTTTCTATCGGAGGCCTTCGTTTCGCCCAGCATTCCCGGCAGTAAACAGGCCTGCTGGGGTCGGGTTTGAATGGAACTTCACATTCGTTTCCACAATCTGTGCAAACTGCTTCGTGCGTCTCTGGAGACTCTCTCCGAGACACTAGATCATTTTCCAGTTCTTCTATTCGAGTATTTGTCAAGGCCTTTATTTGGTTTAGCTCCGACATCTCTCCATAGCCAACAAGTGTTATGGCAGTTCCTTCGCCTCCCATTCTAGCTGTTCGTCCAATCCTGTGGAAATATACTAATGCATCCAAAGGAATGTCATAGTTTATTATGTGAGTTATTCCTTGAATGTCTAAACCCCTTGCGGCAACATCTGTTGCAACAAGCAACCTCAGTTCTCCTCTCCTGAAAGAGTTGCTGACGAAGTCTCTCTGCGCCTGAGTAAACCCGCCGTGTAGCGGTTTTGCATCATATCGTCGCATCCTTAATCTATCTGCTAGTTTGTCTGTTCCTATACGTGTCTTGCAGAATATTATGGCTTTTTCTATGTCGCTTTCATCTAAAATGTCGCAGAGTACCTGAAACTTGTTTCTAGGATTTACAACCATGTAATATTGGTCTATCTGTGTAAGAGCTATTTCATCTTTGCTCACAAGTATTTTTTCAGGTCGTTTCATGTATCTATTGCATATGTTCATCACTGACTGATCAATTGTAGCCGAGAAGAGACTTGTCTGTCTGCTGCTTGGCACTTTTGAAAGTATGTATTCTATGTCATCTATGAATCCCATATCGAGCATTCTATCAGCCTCATCCAGAACGACAACTTTTACCGAGGATAGATCTAATGTTCCTCTTTTAAGATGATCTATTATGCGACCCGGCGTGCCTACAACAATATGGACGCCTCTTTCCAACGCGTAAATTTGTTTCTGGATAGGTTTTCCACCGTAAATTGGTAAGACCCTGAACGCTGCGTATTTGCTGATTCGGCTTATATGTTCCGCAACTTGTACAGCGAGTTCACGTGTTGGCTCCAAAACCAAGCCCTGAACATTCTTGCTTTCGGAGTCCAAGTGTTCAACCATTGGAATTCCGAAAGCAGCAGTCTTACCTGTTCCGGTCCGTGCCTGTCCGATGACGTCCTTACCATCTAGTAACGGGATTATTGCCTGAGCCTGAATTGGGAAAAGATTACTGAATCCGAGCTCTTCAATACCATCCATGATTTTCTTACTTAAGGGTAAATCTTCAAAGCATTCTATTTGCATACGTTTTTATCTCCAATCACAAAAATTCTGTGTGCAGTTTTCAAAAGCCTTCAGAAGCTTCTTTCAAACATGAATGATTGTGACAGTGTCCAACAATGATAAAGCTTGTATAAAAAGGTTTACGCTCCTAATTGAAGAACTTCAGAGGCGAAGACAAGGCCGTATGTGAACTGGTGAGACGTCATCTGCAGATTTTTTCTTAAATGAGGGTGCCCGTCCATGAAGTGTGTTAGCAAGGGAACATGTAATGCAGATGCCGGATATTAAAAATTTAAGGCGTAAACAAGACAACTTTTACGTGGCTGAATGATATAGGTCAACAGTCGCGGAAGGAGAGGGGTTCAAGAAGATTGCGGAATTCGCAAGTCCATGAGGGTTGAATCAATGTCTCTCGGAAAGATCATTATCTATGGAGCCGGATCCATCGGGTCCACAATAGGCGGGTGGATGACTCCAAATCATCCCGATGTTCATTTGATCGCACGAAAAGAACACGCAGACGTTATGAAGGAGAGAGGTCTCAACCTTTCTGGACCAGATGAAAGCTCAGAAACGGTCTCGGTGAATGTTGTCGATGATCTATCAGAAATCACTGACGCGAAGCTGTTGGTTCTTGCAGTGAAGAACTATGATCTTGAGGAGGCTGCGAATGATATCTCCTCGAAGCTTGGTGATAAGGTGATAGTTGTTGCTCTGCAAAACGGGGTCGAGAACCAGCTTGTCTTGCAGAAGTTCTTCTCGAAGGTGATTTACGGTGTTGTTGGATACAGTGCGATGATAGTGGAGCCCGGATTTGTGAAATATCAGAGCAGAGGTCCTGTCCACTTAGGAGTTATTAATAGCAGATCTAGACTTTTGCTAGAGGAGATATGCGGAATATTCAATCTCGGCCTTGACGCTGAAGTCACTAGTCGTCTTCAGGACACTGTACATTGCAAGATTGTTCTGAACTTAACCAATGCGCTCTTCACGCTGATAGGTCTGCACCATCGGAAAATCTCTTCGTATGCTAAACTTGCCGCAATAACCAGTAGACTAGTCAATGAAGGGATAGATATAATCCAGGCCGCGGGGTACAAGGAATATTCCATGAAGAATTACCCGTCTTGGAGAACATTAAGATTAGGCTTGAAACTGCCTTCTTTCATCAGAACAGCTGTCCTGAAGAGAAACGTGAAACACTCCATTCTGAATAGCATGGGGCAAGATGTCTTGATCAAACGAAAGGAAAAGACAGAATTGGAATTTTTGAACGGTTACATGGTCAACTTGGCGAATTCGGTGGGAGTTGAAGCTCCACTTAACAAGGCTCTTTATGATTTGTGCAAAGGCGAGTTCAGTCGAACCGATTTTCAACCACTATCTATCGAAAAGGTTGAGGATCAATTAGGTCGAATCGATTAAAGAATGAACGATTTGATTCTGTTGAACAGATGACGCGTAGAGGCACTATAGGTTTCATGATTTGAGAAACATGGAAATGAGCACCCGCATGAAGATGAAGCAATCCAGTAAGTAAAAGCAAATTTCAATCTAATATCAACCACAGTCACGACGTCAACTGTTGCAAGAGCCTCCGGAAAGAGTTGTAACAAGGTTATCTATCTTGACAGTCTCTTGCGCGTAGGAATTGGAATGCTATCTGAACTTTCATAAGACATGTGGACGGCGCTATCATGAGCAGAGTGGTATTGCCGTGGTGAGTGTGGCTGTGTTTGATGTAATGGTTTCCTGGTCATCTCTTCCATGGATACTTCAGGAGTCCCCTAAGATTTGCCTAATTTCTTCAGCAGACTCTTCCATTACTTATCTCCTTGTCGGAGAGGAGTATGCAGGCTATAATCCAATAAGCTTGACTCGGACAATCACGACATTAATGTCATTGCAACTTTTTTATTACAGGCTTAATCTTCCATTCCAGATCTTGCTGGAAAAATAGGTAAGAAATGTGAAGTGCATTAGTCAGCTTTCAGGCGAAGATGTTTAGAGAAAAAGAAACTTTTGACTCGAAGGTCGGACCGACCAGATGCTGAAAAACTCAGAATTGCGACGAGCACAGAATTTTGCCTACACTTTCTTTCCTATAATAAGAATCAATTCCCTGTTTAGCTTGTTGTCCAAAAGATGCTCATCCGCTATTCTTCTAATCTGATCTTCCTTTTCAAAGTTAAACTTGAATCCAGGTCTTGATTTGACAATATCCAGATAGTCTTCGGTCGTCATCGTCACGTCAAAATTGATGGAGTTTGACTTCAGCACTCTAAACCCCACCTCCGTCATTTTCTCCTCTATATCCTCGATGTTTTCTCTTGACAGCTTGAATCTGGAAGAGAAAGCTAAGGGATAGACATGTTCGTTCAAGTTCCAATATCCATCGTTTGGTGAATAGTCCCAAAAGACAAGGATTCCATCCTTCCTGATACATGAATAGAACTGATGGTAGAAGGGTTCTTTATCACGGTAATCAGTCAAAACGGTCACACACATTATTGCTGCCAAAGAATCTTTCGGGAAAGCCAAGTGGAGGGCATCTGCTTGGATAACATATCGTATCCTTTTCTTCAATAGAGCTGCTTTCAACATTGATAGAGAAAAGTCAATTCCTATTACGTTCTTTTCCAGTTTTGTTTCGAGGATGTGGTCAAGGATTCCTGTGCCACAGCCGACGTCAACAATAGAACCCTCCACATTTTTTAGGTATGAACATGATTCGCACAGAAGCTTCTTGATCCCACTTCGTCTGAGGTGATATAGATTTTCGAATCTCTCAGCCCGTTCTTCCCAGTACCTGAACTCTCGTTTTACTTCAACTGTGTTATTCATTCTGCTCTTACCTTGAACAGATTTCAGACCGATTGGTGATCTTCTGAAGCCACTAACCTGTTTTGCCTAAAGAGGTTTCACAAACAGGCCTTCGTCTTTTTACCGTAGCGAATCACTTGCTATTTTCTTTTTCTTCTAGTAAAGATTCAAGCTCCTTTCTTCTTCCCCAAAAGGTGAGTCCAGTTCTTCTTATCTCTTTCCAACTGTCGAGAATCTGCTTAGTGAAAATGGCTTCTCTTGAATCATAATGTGTCCTGCAAGGAAATTCTTCACATGTGAAACAGCATTCGAGTCCTTTCTCTTGAGTACATTCCCAGTATACACAGCCTTTCTTGCTCTCTCTGCTTTTTCTCAACATTCTATTAGCCCACTCACATCCAAAGCATCTATACTTTTCATGTCTGAGAACAAGACAGAAACCACAAAAAATGCCACACTTACCAATCAGATTGTCGAAAAACTCGGGCTGTTTGCTCATAGCTTAACGTCTTCCTATTGGCGTAAGATATGTGAAGCCTGCCCTTTTGATTGTTTCTCTGACAGTGCAGGGAACAGGACTCGTTAGCTTCAAATGGAGATATTATTTGCAACTCACATCTTATCGCTTGCTCATGAGGATTGTTGAATTATCCACAGAGTCAGCTTATAGAATTCCTGCTGCAAAAAATGCGAGATTAGCGAGTTGTTTGCAAGCTAAGTTATTCTTGAGCTATCGTAGCGGATTTGCCGGCCATTCGCACTTCACGGACTACAACAGCTTTGACTCTCATTTTGCTCGCTACTGCAGCACCTTGGAGTATCCTCTTTTTTTGTTTTCTTCTTTTCTTCCATCTTTTTTCACCTCCTAGCATATTTTCCGGAAATTCGTTTGGTATGCATATCCTACATCTTAAACCCTTGAACCTGTACTCTCCCGACCTCGCACGCCTGCTTTCTCGAAAGACATTTCCCGCTTAGGATAATTGATGGTCACTCGATAGTCTTTCATGAAAGTATAACCCAGAACGCCAGCAAGAGGTATTCCAACTCCGTCACAAAGCGGCGCCAAGTCTTGCACTCCAACTTCGACATCATCAGACTTAGCTTTGCCCACCTGAACAGACTTGACTTTAGACAGAATCATGGCTTCACCTACAAGAAAACCGCTGAGAGCTTTCTTTTTGCCAGTTGAAGTTTCGTGCAGACCAAAGGTCTGCCAGATTTGCTTTGTCACAATTGTCTTTGTTGCGCCGGTGTCGACTAAGAAGTTGAAAGGTCCTTTCTCATTAAGTTCGGTTTCGACGACAATGAAGTTTGCTGTACCTACTAGCCTGAATTTTGTCGGCAATCTGCTTTCTCTTCTTGACTCTTTAAAGGCTATCTCCCTGCGTGGATAGTCAATAGCTATCTCGTAGTTCTGCATAAATGGTGAACCGATTATGCCATCCAGCTGGGTGGCTGTCTCTTCGGATAGCCTTGAAAGATCCCCCAGAGCAATCGGTACTTCGCTCTTCGTTATTCCGCCAACTTGTATGGATCCGACAGCCAATATTTTTGATGAGCAACAACCACTGGTTGTAGAGCCCAAATTCTGCCGGATTCTCAGAACTTCAGCGGCTTTCCGCCCAACAACTGTCAAACTTGAGGCAGTGTCGACGATGAACTTGAATGGACCTTTATTGTTCAGTCTTGCCTCAGTAACAATCAACGGAGCTTTATCAGCGAATTCAAACCTCATGCATGATACCTCGATTTTTTCAGCTAGCCATCTTGGTCGAGCCCTAGCTTCTTTCCGTACATTTCAGCAAAGCAGATTTCTTCTAGAAGTTTCCTTGGTTTAGGTTGTGGGGTCTCATTTGGAATTCCTATTGCTATGAGAACAACAATATCTATGTAGTCTGGTATTTTCAGAGTTTTCCTGACCTCGTCGACCCACAATTTCGGTCTTGACTTATAGTTTGCAATCCAACACGTTCCGTAACCCAAAGCAGTTGCTGCCAACACGAGGTGTTCTGTTGCTATCATGGGATCGTGTGTTGTCCATACAGACCGTCCGCAACATCCACTTCTGCTATCCCCAAGAACCACGATTATGGCATTCGCTTCAGAAATGAAACTTTGCGTTGAGGGCTTCGCGAGCAGTTCTTTTGTCTTTTCGTCTTCTACAATGATAAAGCGCCAAGGTTGGTTATTGTTCGCTGAAGGTGCAAGNNTCAAGCATCTTCTTCAAATGATCTCTTGGAATTCTATGCGCCTTATATCTACGTATAGCTCTCCTTTTCTTTATGACCTCAAATAAATCGTTTGTCAAGTGATTTTTAGTAGTGATTCTTTTCATCTTCTCATCCCGATCTACTCTACTACCGCTGAGTAGTAGAACAGTTTATAAGCGTTCTCTGCCACCTTCTCATTAGAAAAGGGAAGAGAATTTGCAGAAAATAGACTCCCCCGTGAAGGAAAATCTCATATCAGAATTCAAAACGTTGGGTCTTTCAGCATTAGCGTCCAAAGCATACTTGGCGCTATTATCGAAATCCAACGCTTCTGCAGGTCTTCTTTGCAACGAAACCGGGATACCTGACTCCAAGATATACTATGCCTTAAGTGAGCTTTCTAGAAAAGGAATGATAATTGTTCAAAATGGAACACCAAACACCTACAAAGCTATTCATCCTAGAGAAGCCATAGGAAATTTGAAACAGCGATTATCTGAGAATCTGAGCAAGCAACTCAGCCGCGCAGATGATCTTGCAGTTTCTATCTCACCAATCTTTGAGAGCGCCGAAGGCAAAGAGGAAATTGAATTAGCTTATGTGATTCGCGGACAGAGAAACATATCCAGAAAGATGAATGATCTGATAAACTCTGCCAAAAAAGAAATTTTGGTCCTAATATCAGAAGATGATCTTTGGAACTTCTTAAGTTCATCGCTAGCGAAAGTCAATGATAACATCGAAGTCAAAATTGCTGTTTCCCGAAAACTCCAAAGTAGAGCTATAAGAGAGAAGATTCTAGCAAAGATACTGAAGTGCCCGATCAACGTAGTAATTTCTGACATGAAAATGCTCATCACAGTATCTAGTTGGGGAAATGAGGTTGCAATACTGACTAACGACAAATCATTAATGACCATGTCAACGGAATACTATGATAACCCAAAATGCTGCAAATGTGCGCGTGCATAGAAGGCAAAACTTTCTTTAGAAAGAGAGAATAGCCTCAAGTTATGATTATTCGATCAGTGAGGCTTCTCGGATCTATCAATGGTGCCGAGGGCCGGGTTTGAACCGGCGACAACCCGGTCTTCAGCCGGGCGCTCTCCCAGGCTGAGCTACCTCGGCTATTTTTGGAATAACCTCGGAGAGTCTTAACGTTTTTGGTGTTGTTTACATTTTCCGAAGAAGGGCACTTAACCCTCTTTACGTGTGTATTCAAAGCCAACTTTAAGGAAGATGTTAATCTCTTCAGTTTTCCTGCAGCTTTTACCGTAAACTCGTCATTGCTTGATTCGCTGATTATTGTTCGTTCGATGATTGTATAGATTTCTGCATTCTTGATGCTTCTGTGTCCGAGGAACTCTTGAACGTAGTAAATGCCTTTTGTCTGGCGGCATAGTATCGTTGCCTCCAGTGGCGAAACTCGCCCGCGCTCAACATAAAGTGTTGCTTTTCGAGATCCAGTCAACTATGAATAAGAAAGGGGAATTATGGGTCTGTTTCTCCGAAGTGTATGGCTACTAGGGCTATGTCTCTCATGTCGATTTTCTCGTCTGGCATTCCTATTATCTGTCCTGTGATGTCGCAGTTTGGGTTCCATTGAGGCCATATTGGTGTTCTTCCAAAGAGCTGTGCAACTTCTGCAATGTCTCTCATATCGCATTTGCCGTCAGGCCAGCCATCTGACCCGGTGATGTCGCCGATCATTGCGATGATGATCCAGCCAGCGGTTAGGTTGTTATCTGCAAGGTCGGTCTCTCCCGGAACTGGCGTGACATAGGCTTCAATGGTGTAGTTACCCTTGGCGAAGCCCGTTGTGTTCCAGTTAAAGGTGACAGTTGAGGAGCTTCCTCTTGTCAACGTTACGTTTTCAATTGATCCTACAATATTTTTGTCTGCATAGACAGTGATACTGAGGTTCTCCGTGTCGGAACCCTGGTTTGCCACAGCGACATCAATTTCCACGCTGTATCCCTCCCCAACAACGGTTTTGGCAGCCTCCAGCTTCCTGATCGAAATATCAGGTTGAGCATACATGTATTGATAATGTCCGGGAATACGCTCAGTCTCAATTACTTCTAGATTTGAATCTACAAAGTATGTGTCAAAAGGATCAAAAGTGAAGTCGCATTCAAGTGAAGCACTCTCAACTGTTGGTTCTTTAATTATCTGAAATCCTATTTGGCACAGTGTGCCACTTCCAGAAAAGCCTGGACCTGTCAGCAATGCTGATCCAAAACTGACATATCCCGCTGTATTGTTGATTATAGGCAAATGGGCATAATGAGGCAGACCTGCAAAAATCCAATATCCTGGTTTCCACACACTAGTGCAGTTGAGAAAGGTGGCGTTAAACCAGAGCTTGAATGTCCAAGCGTAGAGATCAACTACGTCATACGTCTCTATACCGAGATAAAATGTGTCACCGTCAATGGTCTCATTAGTGTAGAAAAGGAAGATGTCTGTTCCCTTCCAACGTGGCGTTCCAGCGGTCCATCTGCTTGGGGCGTCCACGCTCCCCATGTTGACTACGGCTAGTGTCGTTCCTGAAGGTGCAAGCACTGTTCCCATATGAAAGATTATAGTGCCAAATGAAACTAGAATTAATACCATAGCCAATTTGTCCATGTATTCTCTCCTCCACCTAGAGATTGTCTTTAGAAAACTCATTCAATACTATATGGTTCAGGCCTAGATATAAGACGTTCGAGTCAATCCTTCATCACAATTATCCATACCAACTAGTTCAATCTTGGCGCGCGAACAGAAATACTATAACAATTCACGTAGGATGATGGCAACTCCTAATATAAGCATCATGTAGCTGTCTCATCTTCATCAGGCATGAGAGGGATCTGTGCTTGATCTTCCAGCCAACTACGGTGCACGCCAACTGATTTCTTTAGCCTCAGACACGGAAAATCCTTGCATTCAGTACAGAACTGAAGTTCTTTATCCATTCTGCAACATTCGAATATTTCACATCCCTCCCGATCCTTACTGCCACAGCCTCTGCACCTCCCAGACATGAGATATCTACAAGACCCACAATATAGAAGGCATGGAGTTGCTAGGGAGTCAACACTCACAACTTCACTCTCCCACAACAAAGCTCATACACGTGCAGATATAATTATCCATTTCAGAAGACAAAATGATAGAACGCATGCGCATAGAAAGAGAGTTTCCGATATGCATGGAGAGGCTCCATCTAGTCTGAGATTGAGCATCCTCGGCATCTGAGTTTAGAAAGGCGTATGAGCGTTCTCAAGTTCTCCAAACTTTGTTGCAGAAGAGTTAGGGGAGCAAGTCACAGTTACTCGCATTAGGAGAGAAGGAGAAGGGAGTAAAAGATATCTTGCACCCCTAAGGTTAAATTTAGCACTCTTATAGAAAAATCTTATGAAACATTGTTTCATAAATCCATATTCTGTCTCTTAATAGTAGATATACAAGGGAAGACTTATTGCACGATGACCTGTAGCGCGATGCTTTGTCAATCACGTGAAGCTGTCTCTGTTCTGCTCCTCTACTGCTTCAGGCATGACAAGAAAGAGAATGCGCATATGTTCCTCTTTGAATACAGCAAAGATTATGAGTGTTGAAAAATACATAGAAACCAAGGCCGTTGCTGGATCGAAGAGATATAGGGCTCGTAGTCTAGCGGTCAGGACATCGCCCTCACGCGGCGAAGATCGCCGGTTCAAATCCGGCCGGGCCCATCTTGAAGTAGGCGGTTAACTGAGGGTTTTGAGTGTTTGATGAGATACCGCAAACTCACTAGTCATAGGAAACGCACCGGAGCGCTAAGTTTCTTCTTTGGAAGCTGTTTGAGAATTCCGTGTTTCCTGTAACCACTTGTTGAATTCATCATAAAATCTCACACTTAACGCCTTTTCCTTTTCAGTGAGCAATCCCCACCTTCTTGCTCTGATATATCTTGTTCTTTCCCTTTCATTTTTATGGATGATCTCATCTTCGGGTTTCACAGCGTTCGAAGTATTTCTGTCACCATCCCAACTTTTATTCACGGGAAATCCTAACCTCTTCAAGGGCAGGTCCCATGTAGCATCAACTAGGATCCATGCTCCATTGATTTTCGCTTTGCATGCAAGGTGGTAACCTATTGGCATTCCTTCTACTAGCTTCTTAAGCTCGCATGGATAGTTGATGTCTTGGGCGTTCCAACTGAATGGATAGGTTACATACCTGACTGAAATTCCTAATCTTCGATACAGTTTATACATCAGGATGTGTTTGGGTTCGCAATAGCCTCTGTTGTGGGTTAACATCTTTGCGGGACCCTGAATTGGATGTCCGAGGCCCGCTACTATTGCATAAGGGATATCTCTTATATGCTCAAAGATCGCTATCCTACTCCCTTTTGGATTGAGATCTTTAGTCCACTCAATTAACTTCTTAGCGATAATTCCCTTTGTCCTATTTCTTACCTTTTGTATCACACTTCTGACCCCCGTTTAGTGGGTATGTGCTTGACAGAATCTTAACGTAGATACTAGTTTTAGGTTTTCGACCAAGCTATAACACCTACAAGAAACTCGCATAGAGGCTAAGAAGAGCAGATTCAAGAACCTTGAAAATACATATGGTGACAGAAACAAAGTATGGCAAATGAGTTTACAGCAGCGTTCGATGATAATCTTTATTACTTGTGGATTGTGGATTTTAGGAAGCTTAGGTGTCCCTGAAGTTGAGCGTAGCCATTGAAGCAAGAGATCTAGTTAAGGTGTTTGGTGATATCCATGCCTTGGACTGTTTGAGCTTCACGGTTAAGGCTGGAGAGATCTTCGGACTTATTGGTCCAAATGGTGCAGGGAAAACAACTGCCTTACGTATCGTTTCTACGTTACTGTTACCCACCTCCGGAATGGTTCAGGTCTTTGGACTAAGGGTCGTTCATCACGCTGCTGAAGTACGTAAGATGATATCTTATCTTCCAGAAGAAGCTGGGCCTTATCGTAATCTTACTGGTTTGGAGTATCTAGAGTTTATGGCCAAATTCAAAACTCAGACTAGGAATGAAAAGCAAGAAATCGTTAGAAATGCTGCGGAGATTTCAGGTTTAGGTGAAAGGTTAAAGGACAAAGCCAAAACCTACAGCAAAGGAATGAAACGTAGGCTTCTAGTCGCAAGGGCCTTGATGACCCGGCCGAAGCTTGCCATTCTGGATGAACCTACAAGTGGACTTGATGTCTTGCACTCTTACCATGTAAGGGAAGTAATCAAGCAGTACGTGAAAGAAGAAGGGGTAACCGTTCTGCTTTCAAGCCACAACATGCTTGAAGTAGAACACTTGTGTGATAGAGTGGCACTCCTAAACGAAGGTAAGATCGTTGCCAAGGGAAAGCCCGAAGAGTTAAAGGAAGGATTTGGCGGGCAGAACCTAGAGGAAGTCTTTGCCAAGGTGGTTGGTCTTGCTTAAAGGATTCTTGAACATTCTTGTCAAAGAGCTAAAAGAGTTGATCAGAGACCCCAAGATACTGTTAGGGATGATCGTTGTCCCGTTGATAATGTTCCCACTGTTAGGTGTCGTGATAAGTTTCTCAATGCAGTCGGCTCAGGAAAAAGCGGAAGGAGCCGCGGTGTTGGTTGTGAACAATGATGGCGGGAACTGGTCTAAGATCTTCATAGATTTCCTGAACTTCTCAATGAAGACTTACGTTGAGAGTAACGTCACCCTAAGTAGTAATGCTGTTCTCGACTTGATGTCAAGGTATAACACTACAAGGTTCATTGAGATACCAGCAGGTTTCAGCGTTAATATGACCAGCCACTTAGGTAATGCCACGATGAAAGCCTCTGTAGACTATTATGGGGTCTTCTCAGGAGGCGGCATTTTCGAAAGCATCGGATCTTCAATGATTGACAATATTGTGTACAGGTTTAACAGATATGTGGCTCCAGATGCTTTATACGCTCAGAAGTCAACCGTGATTAAAGGAGAAATCAAGGAGGGCATTGATCCTGCTTTTCTCACTAGCCTTACATTCTCCCAAACGATTGTGATGCCTATCATCATAATAATTCTGCTTCAATTCTCCATGCAGATCGCTGCCACGTCAGTAGCCATGGAAAAGGAAGAGAAGACGTTGGAGACTCTGATCAGTCTGCCTATTGATCGTTTCACGATTCTTGTGGGCAAATTGTCAGGCTCAATTCTCGTAGCTGCCGCTGGGGCATTAGCGTTTATGTTTGGATTCAATTTCTATATAGGTTCTTTTATGGGAAATATTCCTGTTGACATATCTATGGATCTGGTTTCTCTAGGACTCGTTCCTTCGGCAGGCGGCTATTTGCTTCTAGGAATCTCCCTTTTCGTGACATTAATCTCAGCTCTAGCCTTGGCTGTGATTATATCTGCCTTTGCAGAAGATGTAAGGGGTGCTCAGTCTATTGTGGGCTTCATCTATCCATTGGTGCTTATCCCGTCACTTCTCTTGATGTTCACAGACATCAACTCTCTGCCTCTTGCATTGAGAATAGCCCTATACGCGATTCCTTTCAGTCACACAACAATTGCGGCGAAAACAGTTACAATGGGCGAGTATTGGACCCCTTCTTTTGGGATCATGTATGTAGCAGTCTTCACTATACTCATCATGTACGCTGCCTCACGACTGTTCGCTACAGAGAAAATCCTCACGGCAAAGTTAAGGTTTAGATGGTTCAGAAAACGTACAATGTCACCATCAAGAGATGGCAGGTAAACCTTTTTCGGCATAGTGAGCAAAGCTTCTCTAGGTATCAGAAATTGACCATCCAGCGCACGCGCATCGACGAATCGGCGCGGATACTCCAAACAGGATGGACTAGACATATTGGAGCTGGATGAAAAATTGCTGGGGAAGCCGAAAAGGATTTACAACTAGTGCACTTAAATAACGTAAGTTTAGGAGGATTTGGATTGGTTTCTCTAAGGGCTTTGGCTCCTTCCCTCACCAGAATCACTATTGCCGGAGCGGTCGGAGCTGCGTTGCATATAGGCCAAGGAAAGCCTGATTTGATAGATAAGAGGGCTGTAGAGTTTTCGAGAGCTGTACTGGCTCAAACGGATGTGGATGGTGAAGTCATCTCATGCGAGGGGCCTAAAGATAAGGCACCAGCTTTCACAAAGCGAGAGAAAGTTGGGACTGGAAAAGGTCCGAAGGTTGATTTTGTTGTAGATCCTGTTGATGGTTCAACGGCTTCCTCCAAGGGTAGGAAAGACGCCATCTCTGCCCTTGCTTGTGCGCCTGCTGGATGTCTACAAGTACTCCCTGATGATGGTTACTATTTCAAAGTGGCCACTGACCATAGTTCGGTAGGTAAGATTTCGCTTGACATGTCTGTTGAAGAGATTGTCCGGACGGTGGCTCGAGAGAAAGGCTTGCTTCTTCAGAACTTCACTGTGATTATGCTGGAACGTGAAAGACATCTAGAAATCTTGAAGACACTTAGGAGATTAGGAGTGAGAATAATTTTGATTCCTGACGGCGATATTGCAGCTGCGGTTGTCACGTGCAGACCAGGTTCAGGCGTACATCTCCTCCTAGGAGCAGGAGCCGGACCTGAAGCAACGATTGCTGCCACTGCACTGAAGTGTCTCGGAGGAACCATGCTGGTTAAAGTTTGGCGGGACAAGAAGGATGATCCCAACCGGCTGGACAGACTCATGTCAGACAATGTTGATGTAGACAAGACTTATACTGAAGACGAATTGGCAAAAGGTAACGAACTTGTCTTTGCAGCCTCCGGAGTGACCAAAGGCGAACTGCTGGATGGTGTACGCTTCATTCCAAATGGAGCTGTTGTGAACTCGATTTGCATGCGACTGCCAAGTGGAACGGTTGAAAGGTCGGAAACCACCATGAAATTCGAAGGACACCCAGTGTACAAGCAGTTCTTATCGTGACAATCGCAAGGGCGAGATATTCACCAGCACAACAGCCTTCGGCACCCTATCATAATTCATTGAAGCCCACCTTGTGGTTCGGATACGGTCACTAAAGCTATCCCCACACCGACTAGACTTACACCTGCACACGCGAAGAAGGGGAATTCTGGAGAGGCGATATCCCATAAGAAGCCTCCAATCGTTGAGCCCAATACGAGTCCAAAATTCCGGAATCCATTGAAGATTCCCATTCCCCTTCCTCTACGTGAAGTTGGGACTAGACTGGCAAACATAGCGTTGATTGAAGGATTAGAGGCTGCACGTCCAAGTCC
>JABAOC010002503.1_pt1 | contig 32554 bp, 26 predicted proteins | sample 7062161 | NCBI WGS metagenome assembly JABAOC01 (sample SAMN14538625, study PRJNA623070) | marine sediment metagenome | biome: marine biome [ENVO:00000428]; feature: marine pelagic biome [ENVO:01000023]; material: deep marine sediment [ENVO:00002113] | place: India: Gulf of Khambhat ... | reverse complement strand
ACATTTGCCCGAGACATTGATAATTACCGTCTTCTCCCCTATCTCCTGGTTACCATCATGGCGATCATTTTACCATGGCTCGAAGTCTTGTGTGGCATCTTTCTGATTGTCGGAAAATGGAAAAAAGGCGCTGCAATCACTTTACTTGTTTTGACCTTTATGTTTCTGATCGCTATTGGATCTGCCATCGCGCGAGGGTTGGATATTACATGTGGATGTTTTTCAATGACTATTGAAGGGACGAAAGTCGGATATACTCGATTGGTTGAGGATGTGGTGTTGTTTGGCTTAATCATATTAGTAAATATTAAGGATTTGAGGGAAGGGGCATAGGGTATAGAGGTATATGGTATACTGGTCTAAGGTATGAACTAATTCATCCATATATTTATGCCCTTATCCCTTTGTTCCCTTATACCTTTATAGCTAAGAACCAAAACGGGAGGAAAAACAATGTTTAAAAAAAACTATCCAATCTTTCTTTTCTATCTATCCTTATTTCTATTTTATCTGATATTCACTCCTCAATCAATAGCAACAGTAGGCACGGCAAAACAAACCTTTAAAACTCCAGCCAATCATCCTACTGGCATGACCTTCGACGGGAAACATATCTGGTTAGCTGATGGAGGGACTTGCCAGATATACCAGATCAATCCAAAAGATGGGGAAGTGATTAAAGAAATCAAATCTCCTGGCTTCGATCCCAGAGGACTTGCCTGGGATGGAAAGCTACTGTGGTGCGTTGATGCCGGAGAAGGATGGATTTATGGAATAAATGTCCAAACAGGCATTGCTGAAAAATTACTTGAATCCAATTCACCCGATCCCATTGGGTTGACTTTTGATGGGGAATTTCTGTGGCTGGTCGATAACAAGGAAAAGAAGTTGCTCAAAATTAATCGCATCGATGGCATGATGCATGAAAACATTCCTGCCCCATCGAACAATTCCAAAGGCATGACCTTCGATGGCAAATATATCTGGGTGGCTGACAGAGGTGATGATATGCTTTATCGAGTTGACCCGAATTCGGGTCAGGTGGTCACATTTATGCCTTCATTCGGTCCTTACCCTTATGGTCTATGCTGGGATGGAAAGACACTGTGGTGTGCCGATTTTCAAAAAAGTGAAATTTATCAACTTAATTTAGATGATAAAGAATATATTTTCAAAAAAGATCCAAAAGAATATCAATGGGAAGCGATTCATGATTTCAGGAATTACGGTCCCGATGTGGTGGATGAATTGGATAGCTATATCGCCATTCCTGTTGATTTAGATAATCAAGAGATACTTGGCGAGATTCGATACGAGCCTCAGCCGAAAGACTTTGTGGTCGATCGCTGGGGACAGGAATTTGCTCAGTTCCATTTCAAAGATATTGCGCCGGGCACTTTCTTAAAGCTTAAAATGAAACTTAACGCCAAACTTTATCACACCGAATATATCATTTTTCCAGAAAAAGTCGGCAAATTAGAGGAGATTCCGAAAGAGATAAAGGAAAAATATCTCGCCGATGGATTAAAATACGATTTGAATCATCCCATCATTCAACAAGCTGTGAAACAGGCAGTGGGAAATGAAAGACATCCGTATTGGATGGTCAGAAAAATTTTTGATTATATCTGTGAAAAAATTGATTACAATTTAAAACCATTGGGCGGTTGGAATCCAGCACCGACCGTTTTGAAACGAGGGACGGGGTCTTGTAGTGAATATACCTTCATATTTATCGCCTTATGTCGGGCCAGTGGACTTCCAGCCAGATATGCGGGTTCCATTGTCGTCAGAAGTGAAGATAAAGGGATCGATGATGTGTGGCACCGCTGGGCAGAAGTCTATTTGCCAAACTATGGCTGGATTCCTGTTGACGTTTCGGCAGGTGATTCGCCAATACCTGCACAGCGAGCCAGAAAGATTGGCGTGCTTCGGAATAGGTATTTAATCACTACGAAAGGCGGCGGCGATTCTGAATTTCTGGAATTTTATTATAACTTTAATGCTAAATGGAAGACTAAAGGCAAGTGTAAAATCAACTCCAAACAATTTGGAGAATTTACCCCGCTTGAATAATGTGAATTTTATTTTAAATTAAACCTGAAGGAAATAATTTCTTGTCATAACAAATTGATAACTATGAAATCATCAGCCATTGCCCATTCAAACATTGCGCTAATAAAATATTGGGGTCGTTCAAAAGATCACGATCCAAATCTGAATATTCCACTGAACGATACAGTAAGTATGACAAAATATGGACTCACCGATGGAATTCATTTGCAAACCCAAACCACCATTGAATTTTCTTCGGAATATGATAAGGATATGGTTATCGTTGAGGGACAGGAAGTAACTGGGCGACATTTTGAGAGAATCATTCGTGTGATCGATCATTTGAGAGCAATGGCAACCATCGATTATAAATTTAAAATGATGAGCCAGAATGATTTCCCGACTCAAGCCGGTCTGGCATCATCAGCCTCAGCTTTCGCGGCATTAACGGTCGCTGCTGCCGATGCGCTTGGTTCAAAATTTTCCAGGAAAGAGCTTTCTAAAATTGCCAGATTGGGCTCAGGCTCTGCGGCGCGTTCGATTTACGGTGGTTTTGTCTATTGTTACGCCGGAAATTCTCATGATACTTCATTTGCAGAACAAATTTGTTCCCACGATTGTTTTGATATAAATACCGTCATCGCAATCGTAGACACAGGTAAAAAAGATATAACTTCAGATGAAGGGCATTATTTAGCTCATACCAGTCCATTTAACAAAATCAGGATACATAAATCTCAGCAGCAGGCAAAGGAAATCAGAAAGCTGATTTTAGATAATGACTTTGATAAAGTGGGGCAGATTGCCGAAGCAAATTGTCTTTACATGCATACTGTGATGATGACTTCACAGCCTTCATTATTCTATTGGCAGCCTACAACTTTAAGTATTATCAAAGCAATTCAGAAATTGCGAAGAGAAGGTCTTCCCTGTTATTTTACCGTCGATGCTGGTCCGAATGTTCATTGCTTGTGTCAGTCGAATCATATGCATGAACTTCAAAAATTGATTAAACAAATTGAGGGAGTTAAAAAAACGATACTGGTAAAACCTGCGGATGATGCTTATGTGACGAAGGAGCATTTGTTTTAGGCAACTGTTTTGCAAGAAGGGAAGAAGGATATAAGGGTATAAGATAATACGGTAATAAGGAATGATGGAATAATGAAATTTGATTATTTAAATTGTAAAATTATTTCTTATCAATATGAACTCGTTTAAAGAAAAGAAGGCAAAAAATGAAAGAATTTGTTATTTTGGTCGATGAAAATGATAATGAAATTGGGATTGAAGAAAAAATAAAAGCCCATGAAGATGCCAAATTGCATCGGGCATTTTCAATTTTTATCTTCAATTCTAAAGGTGAGATGCTACTCCAACAGAGAGCCGGTAACAAATATCATTCTGGTTGTCTATGGACGAATGCCACTTGCAGTCACCCGAGACCGGGTGAAATGGTGGAGCAGGCTGCCCATCGCAGGCTTAAGGATGAGATGGGTTTTGATACGGATCTCAAAAAAGTGTTTGATTTTATCTACAAAGTCGAATTTGATCATGGCTTAACTGAAAATGAATTCGATCATGTATTTATCGGAAAATATGATGGTCCTATAAATCTGAATTCCGACGAAGCTGAAGACTATAAATGGATTGATCTGGAATCTTTAAAAGAAGATTTGAAACTTAACCCAGATAATTATACGGTTTGGTTTAAAATTGCTTTTAATAAAGTGTTAAAATCAATGCCATTAAATTGAGGAGAAAATGTCATTATAAAATAGTCCCGATTTGCTCGAAAGATAATTGTTAATAGTATTAGGGTGCTTTGGATAATAATGAGATATCTTTAACTACTATAATCCATTAATAATTATGTATCTATTCTAACTGGAACTGTCCAATCATTGGAGATGGAATTATGAAAAAAACTGTCCTATCAATCTTGGCATTAACGATAATTGCGGCGTCTACCGTATTTTCCCAAAATCCTCCAGCGACTTTTGATTTGCGTAATTATGATGGTGTAAACTATGTCACATCGGTAAAAAGCCAGATAAGTGGTACCTGCTGGACTCATGGTGCGATGGCAGCCATTGAGGGTAATTTGCTGATGAATGGTTCCTGGACTTCCGCAGGAGAAATTGATGAACCTAATTTAGCGGAATACCATCTTGATTGGTGGAATGGATTCAATAAACATAATAATGATGATACCTATCCTACATTCGTCGGTGGACTGGAGGTCCATGAAGGTGGCGATTATCGCGTAACTTCAGCTTATCTATCACGCGGCGAAGGAGCTGTGCGAGATATTGATGGACAATCTTTTGAGTCTCCTCCAATAAGATATGATCCGAATTACCATTATTATTATGTGCGGGACATTGAATGGTATAGTCCTAAGACTAATCCTATCTATCGAAAAATTATCAAAACGAAGATAATGGCTGAAGGTGTCTTAGGTACATGTATGCGTTATGATGGCGAATTTATATCTAATAATATACATTATCAACCTCAAAGCAGTCCTTTAGAGCCCAATCATGCAGTGGCTATAATAGGCTGGGATGACTATAAACAAACCAAGTACAATAGGCCTGGTGCATGGCTTTGCAAAAACAGTTGGGGTGACTCCTGGGGTGAAAATGGCTATTTCTGGATATCTTATTACGATAAACACTGCTGTAAACATCCGGAAATGGGCGCCGTTTCATTCCAGAACGTTGAGCCAATGGCTTATGACCATATTTACTACCATGACTATCATGGCTGGCGCGATACAATAATGGATTGCGCCGAAGCCTTCAATGCTTTCATTGCTGAACGTTCAGAATTATTAAAGTCAGTAAGTTTTTACACTGCCGCTGATGATGTGGATTACACAGTAACAATTTATGACCGATTTGAAGGTGGAGAACTACATAATGAACTATCCACAACCTCTGGCACTATCGAATATACTGGATTTCATACTATTGATCTGGACACATCAATCACTCTCACTGAAGGCGAAGATTTTTACATTTATTTAAACCTTTCTAATGGCGGACATCCTTTTGACCGAACCTCCGAGGTACCCGTTCTTTTAGGGGCTACTTATAAGGGAACTATCGTGGAATCTACAGCCAATCCGGGTGAAAGTTATTACCGAAGCGGTTCTCAATGGTTAGACCTTTATGATTACACTTTTAGCGATCCAAGTTGGAACAGTACGGCTAACTTTTGCATCAAAGGATTAACGGTTGAATCTTCACCCACTGATATTCCTTTTGATGATGGTACGCTCCAAACTTATTCTCTTTCTCAAAATTACCCCAATCCCTTCAATTCGAGTACAAGCATTCATTATTCTTTACCCACGACCTGTAAAATAATTATAAAAGTGTACAACATTCTTGGGGAAGAGATAAAAACTATAGTCGATATGGTTCAAACAGTGGGAGAACAATCAGTTATTTGGGATGGGACAGATCATTCAGGTCAAGAGGTAAGTTCAGGCGTTTATATCTATAGACTTGAAGCTGAAGCAATTGTTTTAAGTAGAAAGATGATGTTCTTAAGGTAATTAATTATGAGAAAGAGTATGAGAGAAATACGTTGGGGAATTATTGGTTGCGATAATGTCACAGAAGTCAAAAGCGGTCCCGGATTTCAGAAAGCGAAAGGCTCTCGCTTGGTAGCAGTCATGCGTCTCAATGGGAAACTGGCTGAGGATTATACCCGACGATACGGTGTCCCAAAGTGATATTTCGATGCTAATTCGTTAATACGTGATACAGATGTTGATGCAATATACATTGCAACACCACCATCTTCCCACAAAGAGTACACGTTGACACTCGCAAAGGCGAGAAAACCAGTTTATGTAGAAAAACCGATGGCATTAAATTACAACAAATGTTTTGAAATGATCGATGCTTGCGAAGAGAACGCTGTTCCATTATTTGTGGCTTATTATCGAAGGATGTTACGACGTTTCTTGAAAATAAAAGAACTATTGGACAGTAAGACCATTGGTAAAGTTCGCTCAGTGTTCATCGTACTATATAAAAAACCAACATCAACGGATATTTAACTTTTATTATTATAAATTCGTTAGTATCTTATTATTTTTGGGTTTTGTTTTATCTGCTGGATCAATTTGTGGGAATTCATTCTCAAAATTATCGATAATTAACTTAAATTACATGACAAACTCAACTACCTAACAACGATGATCCTGATTGCTCACCGCGGCGAATCATACGACGCGCCTGAAAACACCCTTGCTGCCATCAACCTCGCGTGGGAAAGAAATGCCGATGCCGTCGAAGTCGATGTTCATCTTTCCAAAGACGGCCAAATTGTTGTGATTCATGATGATATTACGTTCACATTAGGGAGAAAATTTAAAAGGGTGAAATATCAAACTCTGAAAGAACTAAAACGCTTAGTAATCAGGAGTTATAAGAGAAAGCGATGTCTAAATGAACACATACCAACGCTAGAGGAAGTGCTCAAAAGTGTTCCAGAGGAAAAGTTACTTTTGATCGAAATTAAATGTGGCTCAGAAATTTTGCCTGAGCTTAAAAGCATGATCCAAAAATCCGATCTTCGTCCCAACCAAATAACGCTGATTGGTTTTGGGCTGAACACAATGACAATAGCCAAACAAATTTTTACTGAACACCAAGTTTATTGGGTAAGAGACATAAAATATTTTGAATATAGAAAATCCTGGTCATCGGAGCTTGATGGAATCATAGATAAAGCAAAACAAGCCAATCTCGATGGACTGGATCTGTCAGTAAGTAAGATAATTGACAAAACCTTTGTGAACACAATCAAAGCAGCAGGCTTGAAACTTTACGTCTGGATAGTAAATGATCCAATGGAGGCAAAGCGTTTAATCGATGCTGGTGTTGATGGAATCACATCAGACCGTCCACAATGGTTGAGAGCAGAACTGGAAAAGTTGTAAATTATTCCTGATCAGGAGGACGAAACGAATGTCAAAAATCATTATCGGCATTCACGGACTTGGTAATAAACCACCGAAAAGAATATTGAGAAAATGGTGGAAAAAATCGATTCGTGAAGGTTTGAAAGCGATTGGGCATCCGAGATTGTTCTTTAAATTTGAACTGGTCTATTGGGCGAATTACCTTCATCCTGAGCCTTTAAACCTTAAAGTGACAGATAAAAAAAATCCACTTTATATTAAAGAGCCTTATAGACCTGCGAAGGATTTTATTAGAAAAAAACCCAGCAAATTGCGGCGTAAAGTTTTGGATTATTTAGAAAAACAACTAGACAGAATCTTTCTGAAAGACGATATGTCCATCCATTTCTCCGCAGTATCAGATATGATCATACGCCGTTTTTTTAAAGACCTTGATGCTTATTATTCCCGGACTTGTATTAATGATAAAAAAGACTATCTTGTTAAAGATGTCTTACGGAAGAAACTAGCTCATGTCATTAAAAAACATCGGGAAAAAGAGATATTAATTATCGGTCATTCAATGGGTTCAATTATTGCTTATGATGTGCTCACGCAATCTGTTTCTCAGATAAATATTGACACATTAGTAACGATCGGTTCCCCATTAGGATTGCCAGTCATCATGTGTAAAATAGCAGCAGAACTGAATCGAAATTGTAAGAAAGAACCAAAACTGACAACGCCTGAAAATGTGGTCAGGAACTGGTACAATTTTTCAGATCTGGAAGACAAGGTTGCGATAAACTATAACTTAGGTGACGATTACGATGAAAATTCTCATCATATCCGTGCGAATGATAAAATAGTTCTCAATAATTATGAGCACAATGGACACAGGAATCCCCATAAAATCTACGGCTATCTAAGAACACCAGAATTTGCGGAAATAATTGATGAATTTTTAATTCGTGGCAGAAATAAAAATCTAATCTGGTTAATGGAAAAAGTTAGCAATTGGTTATACAAACTGTTTACTAAAAGTTAGCTCTAAAATTGATTTTATCTACAAAATTTGATGTACTGTGCTTATAAAAAAGGAGAAAATCGTGAACCGGGAAGACATGTTAACCAGAGTCCAGAGCTCCTCAGATGAATGGGATTTTATTATCATCGGTGGCGGCGCAACAGGTGTGGGGACGGCGATTGAGGCAGCCTCCCGAGGATATCAAACCCTACTTCTAGAACAGGCAGATTTCGGACAGGGCACTTCCAGCAGGAGTACAAAATTAATTCATGGAGGTGTCAGATACTTACAACAGGGAAATATTGCATTCGTTTTAGAAGCGTTAAAAGAACGTGGGCTACTCCGCCAGAATGCCCCACATCTTGTGCATAATCTCCCGTTTGTGGTGCCTAATTACGACTGGTGGGAAGGTCCGTTTTACGGAATTGGACTGAAGCTGTATGATATGCTCGCAGGTAAACATGGCTTTGGACAATCCAAAATTTTATCGAAGGAAACAACACTTGAACATATTCCGACCATTGAGACAAAAGGACTCCGGGGCGGTGTGATCTATTATGACGGTCAATTCGATGATGCTCGCCTAGTGATCAACATGGCAGAAACTGCTGTTGAGCAGGGGGCGACATTAATCAATTATATGAAGGTTAAATCTTTCATTAAAGCTGGAGATATGATAAACAGCGTTATCGCTCAGGACATGGAGACCAGTGAGAAATATGAACTCAAAACAAAATCTGTCATTAATGCCACTGGCGTTTTTACAGATTCGATTCGCCAAATGGATGATCAGAAAGCAGAACCCATGATTAGCCCAAGCCAGGGCGTACATATCGTACTGGATAAATCCTTCTTGCCAGGCGACAGCGCTATTATGGTTCCCCATACTAATGATGGCAGAGTGCTTTTTGCAATTCCCTGGCATGACCGTGTAATCGTCGGCACCACCGATACGTTAGTAAAGGACATACTTTTAGAACCGAGCCCATTTCCAGAGGAAATCGATTTTTTACTATCCCATACGGCACGATATTTGACTAAAGATCCATCTCCTTCCGATGTGATGAGCGTATTTGCTGGCCTGCGACCATTGGTCAGCACGCCTGGTCAAGAAAATACAGCAGCGCTTTCTCGCGATCATACCCTGCATATTTCTCGGTCAGGATTGGTTACCATTGCTGGTGGTAAGTGGACAACTTATCGCAAGATGGCAGAGGACACGATTGATCAGGCTTCTATCCTTGCGCAGCTAGACCTAAAATCGTCCGTAACCAAAGAGCTTCAAATTCATGGATATCACAAAAATGCTGAAACATTTGGGGATCTGGCTGTATACGGATCGGACGCACCGGCTATTCAAGACCTTTTTCGTGAAAATAAAAAGTACAATGAAAAATTACATCCAAAAATGCCAATTCGAATCGGAGAAGTCATCTGGGCCGTGCGTCATGAAATGGCGAGAACCGTTGAGGATTTTCTTTCAAGACGTACCCGTGCCATATTACTTGATACAAAAACTAGCATCGAAATCGCTCCTAAAATTGCTGAACTAATGGCTGAAGAACTGGGCCGAAAACGATCATGGGAACGAGAGCAGGTGAAAAAATATAGTAAACTGGCAAAGGGGTACTTGTTGGTATGAAAAATATTTTTTAATTAACTATTAATGCCCCTGTTGATTTAGTTCCATTTTTTCGTTTCGACCACAATATGCAGTAGTCAGGGACTGCTACTACCCAATAAGTTGTGGTATTTTGCTAAAGAATGATATTAAATCAACAAAATCATTAATTGACAATTAAATTTTTATAGTACATTATTTACAACACAAAAGAATTGCATTTTAAATTAAACACCCAAATCCACTAACTTTGCCAATTCCTTCCATCCGATAAGTCTAATATTTTGCTCTTCTATTAGTTGTTTAATCCTGGAATCGGTGAAAATAATAAGATCATCATTTCGAGATTTACCATTCGACGTCAGCCGATTTAATTCCTCATCGTCATAGCCGGGATGAACAATAATTTGGCTCACACCGATGGGTATCTGCTTGATGAACTCAATATATTTTTCCTCCCTATCTTCAAAAGATAGTGAATCCTCTATAATCATAAATAAATGATCCAGAAATGGTAATCCCATTCCCAATAATTTCTCAATTTCTTTTAAATCTATTTTAATTCCCTGCTCTTCCGCAGCTTTGAATGTACTTGTGGTCGGTTTCAATAATAGTGGTGGAATTTTATATTTCAGACCTAATTTAATGTATATTTCCAGAAAGCGAAAGTCTGTAAACAAAACACCACGATGGCAATCCAAATGGGTTGGTTTGATACCCGACTTTTTACAAAGTTCAATCTGAGCGCGTAATTCTTTCTCTAAATCCTCTAATTTCGCATTAGTGATCACTTCCTGCACTGTGCTCCAAAAATATCCATCAGGATTGACTAAACTAGGCACTTTCTCTTTTTTGGCGACAGGCCCCCAGGATTTATAATAAGAGTATCCACATGTTAAAGTCAAATGAATTCCCACATCATATTGTGGATTTTTTTTTAAGAAATCAGCAATCTCATCAAACGCAGGACATGGTACCATTAGACTTGTGCTGGTTATAATTCCAGTTCTTAAAGCATTAATAATTGCCTGATTTACTGAGTGGCAGAGCCCTCCATCATCTGCATGGATAATTAGGTTGCGGGTTTGTTGTTCTAATTGCATATCGTATGATACCTTTCTCTTGCGAAGTAATAAGTTATTGTTATGTATGGAATTTATAGGGAATGGCTGTCAGGCTAAGGATCCTGTAAGCAAAATTTTGTCAAGATTCCAAAAAACAGACCACAAAATCCAAAACTTATTACGCCAGCTAAACGGATAAATTTCAATTCTCCATATCAAAACAGGCAAGTTATTGGTCATTTGTATTTGAAAATTGGAATTTGTTTGTTATCCTTCGATAGCGGATCAATTTATAATAATGATCTGCATAAGGCAGATTTGTCAATTGAGATTTGGTTATCTCCAATCCATTTTATGAAATTTTTGTAATCCATTGACTTAACATGACGAATATGCCTCATCCCCCCCTATACCCTTATACCACTTATACCCTATCCCCCATCACTGCCATATACTCATCTTTGATCTTATCTAAATACCGAATCAGCTTCAAACGCTCCTTTTTGAGAATTAGAATTAAAGGACGCTTAGTAAAATGGATGTAGGCCTGGTAGATATCTCTTTTATAAGCCTTAAATTTATCCCGAAAAAACAGGGCAAAATAGCCAGTAATGAGTAGACTTAGTGCGTAAATCCAGGTCCACTGGTAATTAAAAAAGCGACTAACAATGAAAATCTGCAATATGTACATTAAGGGGAATATTACTAATCCACCGGTAAATTTTGTCAGGGCAATTTTTGTAAGTCGATTTGCTTTGATTTGACTGAAGATTAAGGTTATTATAATGGCTGGTAAACTATTTAACCAACCATATAATGCAATCGATATTCCAAGAAATGTAATCAATAATGCTCCTAAACCTCGAAGAACTACACCACGATGTCGATATTGTCTAACCATGGTGTCTCCTACTCCCATAATTTTCAATTTGTTTTTGTAATTCTCAATCTTACCCCAGGCTTCAGCAATCTTAGCCGGATCTTGTTCATAATAGTATTGAATAGCATCAGCAAGTTTTCGGCTGACCATGAACGGACTAATGTACTCTTGCTCTTTTGATAGTTGCTTAATCAGTTCCCCTTTATAAATATGTTCCAAATCTCCCAAAAGTTGCTGTGTAGTTTCATCATTAAGATGAATAATGTGCTGTTGGATTTTATCATGAATGAGGTCTGTAAATCGGTATACCGTATTTTCTGAATCCTGCTCATATTGCTCTTTAAAATCAGCAACCCGAATCGATCGTCCGAAATTCACAAATATCTTGCCTCGCATTCTTGTGGGATGATAAAAATTTAATCCCACTGGGACAATATTCAATCCCAATTGCCATTTATTTCTTACTTCAGCTTCAAAAGCGATTCTGGCTGTGCCAGTCTTGACTTTTTTCACCTGCCGATCCAGATGAGTAAGCCCTTCAGGAAAAACGCCAATAGCGCCTCCTTTTTCCAACACCTCATAACAGGCTTCAAAGCTCCTGACATTCCTCTCCCCAGCGTCAACATGTTCGTTTTTCCGATACACCGGAATCGTCCCAGTGCTTCTCATGATCCAGCTTAAAATTCTGAACTTAAATAAGAATCCTGCGGCTAAGAAATTTATTTTTCTCGGTACGGTTCGACCAATAATCATGGCATCTAATTTATCGTTCGGATGATTTGAAGTAATAATAAAGGGGCCTTCTGCTGGAATCTGCTCCATGTTGCGGACCTGGATCTCTTGAAAGAATATTCTGAGGCCGAGTCTGACAATCCATTTGCTTAAGGCATAAACTTGATTTTCTAACATGACCTGATCCTTTTGATTTTATTAATCTACTTACAGAATAAGAACCTGAATATTAAGGGAGTTGGATTAAATAACTTGAACATTTTAACTTTTGTAATTGTTTAAATATGAATTGATACAAATTTTATACGAATAATTTATTTTATTTCACTCCCTAAAACTTTAAAATCTTATAATAATTTTTTGTAATATAAAAAATTAATAAGCCTTTGTCAATCAAAATTATTCTACAACCGATTAATTCGTATGGCAGCTCAATAGAAAAAAATTTGATTGGAAAATAAATAAAAGAGGACTGATATGAAACGCAAGATAATCAAAATCGATGAAGACCTCTGCAACGGCTGTGGAAATTGCATTGTCGGTTGCTTAGAAGGCGCTTTGTAATTGGTTGATGAAAAGATATACTGGCCGAATAAGATTTTTACGATGGATTTGGCGATTGTGTCGGAACCTGCCCGACGGGTGCGCTGGTCCTTAAGGGACATGAAGCTGCTGATTTTGATGAGGAAGCTGTGAAAACCCATTTATTGGAAACCTAGGGAATCGAGAAAATTCTAGTTACTATTTAAATAAACTTTAATGTGATTTTTAAATACATCAAAGTCTTCAAGGTTATTTTGTAAATATTCATAAATCTTTTCGTCATGAACTTTCCAATAGACATGAACTAAAAGGTTCTTAAATTTTGTCATTTCAATGAGTTTTTTGATATAACCTTCTGGACATATTTCCTCCTCTCCCATAATTCTAAATACTTCTGCATATTCCTCTGGGGCACCGAGATTCTTTTCTGCAATGATATGGCTTCATATATCAATCATCGTTTCAATAGCAAAAATAAAGTTATATTTAGCTGTGTCGACCTTCTCGTAATTATTTAACAAATCTCTCTTTGAGGTTTTAGATAGAGCATTTAATTTTTCTACTGAACTATTGAATTCTACAAAAAGTTTGGTCAGTGCTTCATTGGTTATCTTTTCAATATTATCTTCCTAAAACAATTTTTTGATAAAAGAAATCTCGATAGGGTTGAAAATCAAAGTATAAATCTCTTGTCTTGGTTATAAATTGAATTAATTGATTTCGTTCTTTATTAAATATGATTGTACCCTTGTTAATGATATTGAATTTAAAGGATAATGGACCTAAATTTAAAACTCGTAGATCAATTTCCTAACCATCAATAAATAATTCCGCTCTCGTTGCCAACGATAATTGATAGTCAAACGTTTTCTCTTGATGGGCGATATCGACATCATCGATATATACAGCAACATCAATATCATTAAAATGATTACCCTGATTAAAGGAACCATAGAGATAAGCGAATACAATAGAATCCTCTTGTTCTAAAAACTTTTTTAATTCGGCTATAATTCGGCTTTTTTCCTTTTCATCAATTGTTTTTCTTTTGGTTACTTTCATATTTCCTGCATTATAAATCTAATGATAATATTCATGACGTCGTTTATTTAGTCCATTTTTGAAATTTTTAGTAATGAAAATCTTGAAGTTACGCACTCAGAATTCTCCTAAAACGGGATTTTTCAACAACGTCATTCATATAAACCTAAAAAATTTTGAACGTCAATTAACAAACAAATTTAATGTATTAATGCTAATTAAGCAAGAAAAAATTAAGGATTCTTCTTCAAGATAAAAACTTTCCTGAGGGATAAAAGTAACGAATCTTGCCAAAAGACTTTCAAGTCAAAAAAATGGTCATTATTTAGAATTGGATTTTTTGCTGAGCAATGAACATGAATTGGTTATTGGAGAAGTTAAGACGACTTTGGGGGTTAGTGATATAAAAATTTTTTTACAAAAATTAGAAGAATTTTTATTATTTTTCCCTTATTTTAAAGGATTTAAAATATACGGTTCTATGATTGGCATCAGAATAGAACAAGAAGTTGACAAATTTGCCTGTCGCCAGGGATTATTTGTACTTAAAGAAGGCGGCAAAGGGATGTTGAAAATATAAAATAACGTTAATTTTAAGCCAAAGGATTTTAGTTTTGAAAACAAAAAGAGTTTAAAATAAACTTATTTTTAATTCATTGAAAAGAACACTCCTCCTCTCGATCAAATCTTGTATTTCCTTTCTTTTCGTTAGCCATAACAAAATCTTTTTAAATGCATCTGTAAAACCTTTCAATGCCTCCCAATACCACAATGTTAAGTAACCACCAATTATTAATGTAAAACAGATAACTAATGCAGCTAAGAAATTGAAAATAAGTCCCAAAACAATAAAAACAAATAAATAAAACAGAATAAAAATCACTGTCCCCATCATGAGCCGACCAGCAGGAATGAGTGATATATCTTTACCCGCTAATTTTCTTCCTAAATTCTTTGAGAGGATAGACGGTAGAATATCGGCAATAGTGAATGGCATGACGAGAGGAAAACTGAGTATCAAAATCAAAAGTAGACTAATAAATTTTACTACCGTTCTGATGCCTTGAAAAGGATGTCCAACAAGGTTTAATTTCTGCATTCGATTTTTAAAATCACTTAAATCCCGAGAAAGCGAATTTAATCTTGCTGAGGCTTTTCCTTTACTGTCTTTTATATCAACCGACTCTTGTTCTAATTTTTTGGAAATTAAATAAATTTTTTCCGTATTATTCGTTATCTTTTCATCGCCTAACTTTATCTCTTCAACACCGACCGTTTTTAATATATCAAAGATATCTAACATTATCTTATTCTGAAGATGAAAAGTACAAGCCTCCATGCCACGTTGAATTTCAGCAGTTAGACTTTTAACCGCTTCCACCGCATCCTGTTGATATGCTGCCTGATATTTTTTAACCTCAATGGGATCTCCAATATTCACAAGCACTGAACCACGAAACTTACCTGGATAAAGGGAATTAATTCCAATAGGTATGATTAACAAACTCAATCTAAAATTATTGCGCTCCTCAGCTTGAAGGGCGACTCTTGCAGCTCCAGTTTTGATGGGATTCACCCAGGGTTCGGGATGAGATGTTCCTTCTGGGTAAAATCCAATTGCTCCGCCTGATTCCAATTCCTGAAAGCAATATTCAAAACTTTCCACATTTTTATCCTGCTCATCCGGGCTGTCTTTGCGACGATAGACCGGAATTGTGCCCACACTGGTTAAAAACGCTGCCTGGAGTCTATCCTTAAATAAAGCTCCGGCTGCTGTAAATTTGATTTGTCTTTTAATAAAATAACTGGCTAATAATACATCCATCAGACCGGTGGGATGATTAGATGTTGTAATAATTGGTTGATCCAGTGGGATTTTGTCCAAACCAGAAACGGAGATATTTTTGTAGTATATCCGTAAGCCTAAGCCGAAAAGTGTTTTATAAAAGTGGTAGAAAAAAAATTCTTGAAATTTTTTCATGTCGAGTGTAATTTATTTCTATTCGTAACCATTCAGTTATTGGTCTGTAGTTAACATATAGAGCTTTCCTAAATCTGAAAGGGTTAGGAAAGTTGATCTCATGCCCACCAGAATCTAAGGGCTTACTTCTATTTTCTAGAAAGGTGCAATGCATGTTAGAAGTGCGTCGTACCTATATTCAGGTTTAAAAATGGTAAATCCGACATGCTGCAATGCGACGTTCGATCTCATTCTCTACCATTCGGTAGGTCGCGCTGTCTAAATCTTTATACTTGCGTCTGAACTCTAACTCTTGAATACCCTCTGGTAAACGATCAATTCTCGGTATGAAATCGTCTTCCCTGAGCGCATTGCTCATTTGCTGCTGTAATAGCTTCGCCTTATGGGAAGAGCCTATAGCGAGTTCTCCAAACCTCACACCAGCTCGATCAGCCGCTAAATCCGCGAAACTGAATCCTGAACCACCGCGTGAATCATCCATCTCTTTAAATATTCCAGCCAGATTCGCCAATCCACTTCCTCCTGAAACAGTTATTGCGGCTGAAACCAAAAAATGTTTGGCTAAGTCATCCCGACCCAACAGTGTTAACCTAAGATGCCCCATTCTTAGATTTGACCAGCTATCTTGATCTCCCAGCAGTTTGTTTAGATTTCTTTCAACACTATACGCCGCTAGATTGAGAATTAAAGCTCGATTTTCAGCTTCAGGATGTCCGAAAGAAATTGATCTTTCTTTCGCAAATTGAAACAGAGGCTGAAGGAAAGTGGTTAACGATACAGTTCTTCCATTCATTGCACGGGATATCCCTACTAATCGCTGGTTGTAGGCAATCAGCCTTTCTCTCTCATCAGCAGGCATAAGAAAGTCCCTACCTTGTGCGCGAAGTCTTTTTATTGCATCAGGTTGCCATTGATAAACCACAGAGATGTTCTTTTCTCCAACTTTGATATCTCTTACTGAATGAGCCAAATCCATTACATTTCGATAATCCTCAAAGCGAAGAAGGAACTTATGCACCTTTCCCACCACAAAATTCACCAGCCAACCGGGGATTCTTAAAGCGCCGATTCTTAATTTAAGAATGACAATACGATCCGATGCTGGAGTGAATTCCAGGGACACATTCAAATAACCACCAAACGGATTTTCATGCAGAAGATAAGTAAATCGGGCATCTGCTGTATTGGGCAACAAATTGATGTGTGCGTACAGTTTCTGGTTTTCAGGCGCCTGAGACAGGGCATAATCTAAAAATAGATTTAAATCCCGCTCGGTAAGGGACACGCTCTTAATATCGCCAGGTCTAAGCCTCCTGGGATTGTTTTCCTTCATTAACTGTTTAACCCTTTCTACATCTTCGAAGTCAAGTTTCTTGCCTGAAGTAACCAAGGGCTTCGATTGGATACCGAAGATGAGAATAATCAAGGGAAGCACAATAATTGCAAAGATTAAAATAATTAAAAATGTTATTATAAATTTTTTCATAGGTTGCATCTCTCTGTAAAAATTTTTATGAGTTCACAAATAGAAATCAATATGTGATTTAAAGTCAATAGGAGGAGGTCGCATTAATTCTATCGCTATCACATTTTCTATGTAATCCATAAAGAGGGTTGCACTCCATTGAAGTGTAGCACCTTTATACGCCGCAAAGAACAATGAATGACGTTGTTGAAAAACTGCATGTTATGAGAATTCTGAGTCTGTAACTTCAATATTTATGTCATTAATTTTCAAAAATAGACCAAATCAACGACGTCATGAATTACTCCAAATCTCTACTGAATCCCCATCTCCTCCAACAAATGCTTCGCCCCTGAAAACTTATCTGTAACAAACAACACATAGCGAATATCCACACTGATCGTCCGTTGGAGTTCGGGGATGATGTAATAATCGCCAATCACACTCTCATAAGTCATATCAAAAATAATGCCAACCTGCTCACCTTTTGCATTAAGGGTAGGTGATCCTGAATTTCCACCGGTGACATTGGTCGTGTTTAAAAAGCAAACCGGAACATTATTGAGTTGCGTATCAAAATAGGGATCAAAGTTTTTTGCCTGATAGAGTTCCTTCAGTTTATCAGGAACATGAAACGGGAACTCACCGGTATCCTTTTCAATGACGCCTTTTAATGAAGTTAATGGATGGAAGTAGATAGCATCTCTTGGGCGGTAACCTTCCACATTGCCATAAGTAAAACGAATGGTACCGATGGCATCGGGAGCAATTTTGCCTTCTTTCATCTTTAGCATCGCTTCCAGGTATATTTTCTTCAATTCCAGGCGTTCGTGGCTCAGAGCTTTGCCTTCTTCTCTCAGGACTTCCATTTCTTTTTCTAATTCTGCAGCCAGGTTAATCACCGGATCATTCAATTTCATGAGTTCTTCTGGGCTCATTTCGATGTACTCAAGTCGTTTTTCTGGATCAACTATGGTTGTCCTCGCAAAAAGATCTTCCACATGTTCATTAATAGCATTCTCAGATTTCTGCTGAATTAAATCTTTTAAGGCTGATGGGATTTCATCCAACGTCCGTTCAAAAAGATTCTTCAATTGATATTTAAAAAACGTCTTATCGGTTTCCAGATCATAACCTCTTTCAGCTAACTTAATCCTTAACTTCAGGAGATCAAAATTTCGATCCTGAAAATCTGACTCTCGCTCTATATCAGGCTTTTGTCGTTCTTGAATGGTTCGATATATTAAATGCGCCTGTGATAGAATAGTAGAGCTATAATAGCTGCTCGTTATCTGTGAGAGAAGTTGATTCTTCTGTTTAAATTCTGCATATTTTTTTATGAAATTTTGGATCTTACTTAAAATAGCACCGTATTTTTTCTGTCGTTTTTCATCAGCGTTAATCCATGTTAGGAATTCTTTTTCTTGGGCCTTTTTTCTTTCGACCATTCCAATCTGTTCCATTCCTTCGAGTTTGCCTTTATAATTTTTCAAACCATTATAAAGTCTTTTCACTTTACTGGCATATTTTATTTTAACTGATTTATCATTTTGACCAACTCCCTCAAAAAAAGCAATGATATCTTTTCTAAATTCAATACTCTCTCTCAATCGATCCATGTCCTGCAACAACTCAGAAAGTATATAATTTCGATATGTTCTTCCAGGATAGCCCATAACAAAGGTAAAATCACCATCCCTCACGCCTTCGAGGGAAAGCTTTATAATGGATTTTGGTTTATAAGGAACATTATCCTCGCTGTATTCAATACCAAGATTATCTTTTGAAACATAAGCCCTCAAAAAGGAGAAATCGCAGGTATGTCGGGGCCACATCCAGTTGTCGATCTCCCCGCCGAAATTACCCAGGTCTTGAGGCGGGGCATAGACAATTCTGATATCTTTCAATCTTTTGTATTTAAAAAGATAATATTTATTGCCACTATACATGGATGCAATTCGACAACGGATATCTTGGCCTGCTTTTTCTGTGTCGGCAATTAACTTTTTCTCAATTTTATCAATGACATCATATTTTTGGCGATAGGTCATATTTGGCTGAATAACGGAATGAATTTTCTGGGTTACATCTTCATACCCTAATAGGACATCTGCAATATATCCCGGCGCAGGGATCTCTTCCCCCCTATTCCAGGCAATAAACCCATTTTGAATATAATCGTGTTCGGGATCAGAAACTCTTTGCAGCGCGCCAAAAGCCACATGGTGGTTGGTCAAGATAAGTCCATCTTTGCTTACAAATTCTCCAGTTCCGCCGCCTAAAGAAACGACAGCACTCATCAGCCCTGTACCGTCTATTTTGTAAAGGTCATCGGGATTCATTTGGAGCCCCAGGGCTTTTAGATCAAGCTCCTTCATCTGGTGAGGCATCCACATGCCATCGTCTGCATAAGATGATAAAGAAATAAAAAGGATGGAAATAATGATTAATGATTTGGACAGTAGCTTGTGCATTTTTCCTCCTTAAATAATTATCAAAACCGTTAAATCTATGTCCCAAAATTTTTTGATTTATCCTGGCTTCCTATCCATAGTTGAAATTCAGAACTCCATTTCCAGTCATCACTATTAAGTGAACAATCTATCAGTTCTAATTTACAACTTTCTAGTATATCAGTGGTCTGTCCCCAACTTTTAATTCCACTTACGGCATCTAATTCATGTAGATTCTGGTATCCTACACAATTGGCATATTTGAGCGTTTTTTCGATTGAGCACCCTTTCAAATATGCAGCCAGAAATCCCGCTATGGCCGAATCACCTGAACCTGTGGCACTGGCTATTTTTTCAACTCGAAAAGCAGGGCACCATAATTCTCGATTAGACCAATTTTTTCCATCCTTTGGTGGCGTTGCTCCCAAGTCTTTTTGGCGTTCCAGATCGTCGGTCTGAATGTAGAAACCACGATGGGCCGTTTTCAACGCAACAATTTTACTGCCCAATTGGATACATTCCCTGGCTAATCGCGAATAATCTCCAGAATCGATAAAATCAACAACATCCTTTGTACCAGCCAATAATTTTACTGTGACATATTTCTCGGGATCAAGCATGAAAAAGACCTCTTCAATACTTGGCAGAAATATATCCACATAGGGCAGTACTTTTTCCAGAATCTTTCTCCAGGGAGCCTTCCCACTGGGACTGTTTGGATCCGGGAGGGCCATATCCAGAGAAGTGGTTGCTCCAGTTGATTTTGCTAAACGAAAAATTTTTGCCAGTTCATCTCCATCATTTTGATAGCAGTTAGCCATTAAGGGTGGATAACCAAAGTGAAATAACCTCGATTGGAGAATAATTTCTTCGTTCAAATCAGAGCTGGAAAAATGATCATTGGCCCCGGGATCATGGAGAAAAATTCGATCAATTCCAGGAGGTGCGATAGCAATGGTATATGAGCTTTTATCTTGAGGTGATTGAAAAACACCAGCCGTCTGGCCCTGTTTGGCAAGAAGATCAATGATGAGTTTGCCGAATTGATCTTGCCCCACACGGGCCATGAAAGCCACATTCAGTCCCAATTTTTTCAGTGCAATTCCAGTATTGGAGACAGGTCCCCCAGTACTAATTTTGGCTTCTCCTACATTAATTAATTTCCCTGGTTTGAGTAGTTCACTAATTTCTTTTACACCAGTATCTGGGATTTGAGGGATAATATCGAGACAGATATGACCAGCGACGGTAACACCGTATTCCTTTACCATGCTTATCTCCAAATTAACATACTGCAATCGGGCATAATTTGAACATTTGTTTTAGGCGAAGGCTTAGGCTAAGGCGGAAAAATATTAGTCTTAGCCTTTGCCGCAGTCTTTTTTAAAAGTTTAATTCATTGCCGTTCAAAATATAAAAGGAATATTGGAATAATAGAGATAAAAAATATATTTAATTTCTTGCAAATAAACAAGGATTTAATTCTCAATGTTGTAATCACTTAGTTATTGGTAGATTGGGGATTAGTTTTCCCAAACCTTAAAGATTTTGGAAAGCTTAATATAATATTTACCCACCAACAATTGAGGCAATACTCAATGTTAAACGAGTTTAGCTTAATAAAAAGGCAGCAGAATAAAATCGACTGCTTTTTTAAAAGATTTTTAAATTATGCACAATTAGAATATTACCTATTTGTGTCCTTTACGAAGTTCCTCCGCTATCGTTTTAACCTCACGCAAATCCCGCTGCATTTCACTCCAGCCGTACCACAGTGCATAATCTGGATTGGCATGGAAAATTCCCTGAAATGCCCGCATCCGATGTTCCAGAAACATCACAAATAATTTCTGTTCGATCACAGTTGGCGCATCATGAAAAGTCAGCAGGTCAGGAAATGGATAGGCATAACTTTCAAGCCTTTTAATAATGCCATCTTTGTACAAACCAGCAATAATGCGAATGGCTTCTGCCATCAAATGATCCGCCTCTTTAATCATGTTGTCTCCTTTTTCCAGTTCAGCTTTAGCAAAATTCAGGGAATGGCATTGGTTACAGGTGTTGAGCATCTTATCCCGTTCTTTTTGCCAATCTTGCTGAGTTAAACGGGCGACATTGGCAGCTTTCACGACATCCAGACGAGCCGTTAGCTTTCCATTTGGATCAAGCACACCCAGTCCCTGGAGAATCGTGGCACGATCGGCTGCCCATCGTTTATCCTCTGGCATGGGTAGGCGGACGGCTAAAAATCCCCAAGCGGTATGTACTTCATGATTCCCATCTTGCATGTGGCAGGTCTGACATTTGGGAGCAGCGGCTGTTTCAGGGAGTGTCTTATTCTGTTTCAACAAATAACGCACACCATGCTTGGATGCCGAATACATCTCCCATTGCGGATGATCAAATCCCATGTGGCAGGTCTGACAAGCTTGCGGTTGCTGGGCTTCTGTCTTGGAAAATATATGTCGGGTGTGGCAGGCATCACAGGAAGCCAAACCAAATCCCGCACCTTGTTCTTTCAATTTTTTCATGTCAGCCTCGGTTTTCAATCCGATCTTGTGACATCCACCGCAACCTTTCATCCCTTCTGTTAATGCCATCGGTTGCCAATGGATGGTGGGCATAGCATTCATGGCTGCCCATCCTGCTGCGTGCTTGCCTTTTGTGAACTGCTCCACTTGAGTGTCGTGGCACTCGGCACAGGTCTCGGGTGTGGGAATTTTAGCATTTGCCACGTCATAGGGATCTTTATGTCCATCACCATGACAGGTAGAACAATCCACATCGTTCTGGCTGTGTTTACTCAAGTGCCAATCCGAGACGATGTTAGGAGTTGTTTTTTTGTGTAATTTGTCCAGTAAATCCATAAATAGGCGCCATAACTCTCAAAAGAATCAAATTCGAGCCATACCCAGAAAAACCGTATGGATTGTCACTACCAGAACCAAGAATAGCTTTCTTGCCTGATCAGGTTTCAATCGTAAAAACCAATATTGAATCCAACGGCCTTTACAGCTTTCAATACAATCACCGCACAGGGTGCAGGAACTGGCTGGTTTTCTTTGTTTTATATCTTCAATTCTTAAAGCATCGTAGCGGCAGATCAACGTACAGGCTCGGCATTCAGTACATCCATCGGCTATTCTAACACGAAATGGATTGATTTTTCCCAGCCAAGTGGCTAAAACGCCGATGGGACAGTAAGTAAGGCAATGCGTCATTAATCCTATTTTACGTGACCAGAAGACCATCAATCCGACTCCGATAATGCCAAAGATGATTGCAAGAATGGTGGCAATGATGACGGGAACTCCTGTTATTCGTAAAACGATGATGATGGCGATGATAAAGATCAGCATACCAATTTGCGCTTTTCTTCTCCATTTCGGAAATGATTTTGAATGTTTCAACTTTCGAGCGGCGAAATTATCCCAAGAACCGATGTAGCAGAGATGGCTGCACCAAGCAGATCCCACAAGAAGAACGGTAACCAGAAAAAGAATTGGCATAAAGAACCGCTCACCTCGATAAAGCGGTCCCGCCACGATTAGGGCTGGAATTGGCAAATGAAGTCTACCTGTCATTAAAAATTTTTCAAATCCTATCAAACCTAAAATCAGTTGTGAGAAAAAGACGATGGAAAAAAATAGCCAAATTCGAGAACGCCATTGCGCAGTCTGCATCGGATCCAGAATTTTTTCAACGATCCACCTGGCGTAAAGTGCCAAAAGAAAAATTTCGATCCAACCCAGACCAGGGAAGAAGCGCTCCACTATCAGAATCGGGGTTTTGACCTTTATCAGGACGATCCCAAGCAAGAGTATGGTAAGCAAAAAGACAAAGGCAGAAGTAGTTTCAGAACCATCATTATCAGCATAGCGTTTCTTCAAGCTTTTCGATTCAAATACCAGCGCTGCCAGGGCTGTAAATAATGCCACAACGCTGAGAATAATTGCCAGGCGAGTCCATGGCTGCCCATGAGCTTGTCTGAGTTGAACCAATCGCAAGGTCGTTTGAATCCATTCAATACTGGCAACAAGGAGTAACCCTTGAAATACGTTTGCTACCCATCGTCGTTTAATAAAAAGCAAGAATAGTAAAGCTAGACATGTTATCACCAGTCCATTTTCGTTGGCTCTTGAGAAATGAGCCCCTATTAAGAGCATTGAAATGATAACTGGAAGCAATCTAACAAAATTCAAAGCCTTTTTCTCCTCATAACTCAGCGATGATGGCATCGGTTATTTCAATCGTGGTAGCAGTTCCGCCCAAATCACGAGTTAATGTTTTACCTTTTTCGAATACTTTATGGATCGCCGTATTGATTCTGTCAGCTATCTGATGCTCTCCAACATATTTGAGCATAAGAATCGCCGAGCGCATTAAAGCGATCGGGTTGGCTAGATTTTTACCTGCAATGTCAGGAGCATTGCCATGAACGGCTTCAAATATGGCATATTCATCTCCAATATTTGCCCCCGGTGCTGTGCCTAATCCTCCGACCAACCCTGCGCATAAGTCAGAAACAATATCGCCATACAAATTTTCTAATAGCAGCACATCAAATTGATAAGGATTTAAAATCAGTTGCATGCAGGCATTATCAACGATCTTTTCATCATATTCGACTTCAGGATATTTCCCGCTTACTATGCGAGCGCATTTCAGAAACAGACCATCACTTAATTTCATAATATTGGCTTTATGAACTGCTGTTACTTTTTTCCTATTGTTCTCCTTTGCATATCGAAATGCAAATTCTGCAATTCTTGTTGAAGCTTTCTCAGTAATAATTTTTAAAGATTCAACGACTCCAGGAACAACTTCATGTTCAATTCCAGAATATAGTCCTTCAGTGTTCTCTCGCACAACAATAAGATCGATATCTTGATATCGGGCATTGACTCCTGGCAAGCTTTTCACGGGACGAAGATTAGCATAAAGTTCAAGTCGCTTTCTCAAAGCAACGCTTATACTCTTAAAACCTTCTCCAATAGGAGTCCCCACAGGTCCTTTTAAAGCGATTTTATTTTTCTTGATAGAATCAATAACATATTCTGGCAGAACTGTACCAAATTTCTCCAGCGCATTGGTACCGGCAGAAACTACTTCCCAATCAATCGGTACTTCTGCTGCTTCTATTACCTTTACTACCGCATCCGCCACTTCCGGTCCAATGCCATCACCTTTAATGAGTGTGATTACTTTTCTACTCTTTGAATTACTCATACCCATTCCTTTTCGTCTCTATTTTGCGTTTTTATGTTTTTCCGATCAGTTTTTTTGAAAACATGAAGCATAGTAGCTTAATATCAGAAATTTTTAAATTAAACGCAATAATAAAGGTGAAGTTCTCTGTTTAAAAATTATGTCTCATAGATAATAACACTCTCACAGATGTTTTTTTATTTTTTATCTGATGATGAAACTATGAGCGAACTTTGAACTCAGTTACAAAACGAATTAACTCAAGGAAAATACAATCATGGCTTATGTTGCTGCTCAATTTGCTCTTTTTGAAGAACCTGATGATTATGTATTATTATGAAGAAACGAAACAGCGTCAACATAACAGTCCCTCACTTCGAAAGATTGAACAATTTGACCAGATCATGAGTTTGTATCGCATCTGGGATCAGATGAAATGGAAAATGGCTGCCCAAGATCTAACCGAGGGAATGGTCAAAGTTAATCAAGATCTGTTTTCTATTCTTCCCATGTTGAGGGAAATAATCGTCTTACGGTTGGGGAGACCGGAAATGAACAGGACAAAAAGGTTAACAAGGCTGTTTGTAACCTATCGAACACGCTTTAGTTGCCCTGACAAAGACAATTGTGAACATGCCTGGGAAGTTACCGACTATGGCTGTGGCGTGGTGGTAAAGAACCAAAACAAAAAATATTGGGCACATAAAGCCTCGTTTATCGGATTTCCCCACTCTCACGTTCCTATCGATGCTTTTGTTGTCAATTACAGTGCTACCAATTATAGGCAGCCCCTGATCCCACATCTCGAAAGATTTGCCAGGCACGTTCCCATTGTAGGAGAGAAGGTGGATCGGGTTTTGGCGGATGGCTTTTTTAATACGGCTCGAAACAAAGATTTCATTGGAAATGAAATCTGAGTTGTCCTGTATACCCCAATCAATCCCAAAAATGTCGACGTTCCATCGGCAGACAACATCAAAGGCATTGACCATTTTACAAAGAACGGTTTTCCTGCCTACGATGCTGGAATGCTTTTAGAGATGAAGGGCAGAGACCTTACCAGGCATCAATATATATGGGGTGCTTCAGTTATCAATAATAAAAACTGGAACTTAACAGCTTGTTCTTGCTGTCTTTTGAAAAGGAATTGTTGTCCCAACGGTGAATGACATACGCTGCCCAGCAAGGCCAGCGACTTTCCATAGATTTAATTTATGAACTGGCTCTATAATATCTTTGCCTGCTATTCGTGAACTAATTTATGATTGGTATCATGATGTTAATTATTCTCATGGTTACTTAATACCTTTTGTATCAGGATAGCTTATTTGGTACAAAAAATAGATCTTAGAACATGGCTTTGCAAATTGATTAATGAAAAGAGACCACAGANNCCACAGATTTCGCAGATTTCACAGATAAAAATCTGTGTAATCGGTGAAATCTGTGGTTTTATTTTTCTTACTGCGATAACTTTGAAATTCCGATACAGTAAAATTTGGTGTCAATCAAAATGGATAATGCTATACTGAGCAGTATTTGCATCCAATAAGTACTGAGGTTGGCCCACATAGCCATTTCATCTTGTTTCAAGGTATAATGCTATGATTTTCTACTATTCATCATTGACTCAATCTTTTAACGTAAACTAAACGTCTAAAATCTTTTTAAATCGTTTAAGACGTTGTTCCCTTTCTCTGACAAATTTCTCAATCCCTCTGAATAACCATTCTGGTGAAATATGAGCCTCCTCGCAAAGTTCCTCAACGGATCCTCCTGTACGCCAGCGATTATCCCAATCTGAAGACATGGCATATTCTTCTGAAATTTTAGTGTATATCCAATCATGCATATTCCGTCTCGCAGTATTGGTAATTACCGTCGAATCGAACCAGTCAGAATCGGAGACAATTAATTTTTGATAATCTTCAGATTGCAATTTAAATAACTCATAGCTAACTGCGGCTACAATTTTCACATTGAATCCTGCCTTATCTAATCTGGGTAAAATTTTGATTAAGTTGCTGGTCGTACTGGTTCCCTGCACGAAAATTGTTCCCATTTTTGGGAAACCAGATTTATAGTCCCTGATTATATAGGCTCCTTTAGCTGCTTCAAAGTGAGATGGGATCGCTAATTTTTCCCGATCAGGAATTTCGATTGGGGGGCGAGTAAGATGTAAGGCGATGATTGGCCTATCAGTGGCTAATGCAGCTCCAATCATTGGAGCCACTTCATTATGTTCCCAGGGATATAAATTAATAATTTGTCCTTCTGGAAATAACTGAGTAACGCCTGGAGCAAAAATACCGAAATGGGTTCGAGAATCTTCGGCTGTTTCCGGTCCTGAATGTCCTGCAATCCAGAGAACTTTTCCAACTTTGATTTCCGAATCCTGGGCTAATTGACTAAACAGCCTCATGGGACCATATTTCAAATAAACAAATGATCCATAAGTAGAACATGTGGCATAAAATCCATTAAATTCCTCATACGGTTTTTCTGATAAGTTAACAGTGGCGATGCCTACTGAAATACCAGCGTTAGTGAATTCTGTAATTCCTTGTGGTAAAAGACAACCCTGAGGATTGGTGTTGTGTTCATAAGGACCAAATCCCTTAAAATTACCATGAGATTTAGCAAAACCAGAGATATTCGTCGAGTCCGCTAAATCTGCGGACATGGCAATAAATATCGGTCGTCCATACTTTTCATAACATTTCGCATTGATCCAGGCTCCAAATTTAGCCAGTCCAGCCCGATTGGGTTCTTTGGCTCCCGGAGGTGCAAAAATATCTTGTGGATAATTTCGATAGTCAGTAAAAACAGGATCGTTAAATGGGTTTTTGTTAAAATCGTAATAAAGAGTTGTATTTTGTTCTCGAACGGATTCGCCCAATTCAACCAACGTGTCAGCAACGTAATCCAATAACTCTTGATCCTGTTCGTAGAGTGTGAACACACGATTTAAATTCACTCTTGTCTGCTCAACACATTCGGCTTCTGTTTCAGGCGCTGGCTTGCCAAAGCCTTCGAATTCGATGCCATATCTTTCTGTGAAAATTCTGGTTGTTTCCCAAAACGCAGGGCTATTCATTGGTTTATGCGGGGTGCCATGGGATTTATTATCATACATTCCATACTCTCTTCCCTTGCGAGTTTTGAACCAACTTAAATTGGGTTGCATATCTTTATTTTCACTATAAACCATCTCTAAAATCGTTCTGGTTATTGAAGGCCATTCCATACCTTTTTCGGTTCCAAATACACGCCAGCCGTGAGCACCAAACCAATCCGTAGGCGAGCCATAGACAATATCACTAATACGGTGATTGTCGATTCCATAGTCGTTCCAGTCAAAAAGGTAGTATAGATTACTTAGCCCCAGACCCCAGGCGGAATTTTGCGTTTCGTGTGTGCAGCCTGCCGTTGATCCACCTTCACCTTCGACAGCGAAAACTCGAATATCATCAGTGCCAGCCAATTTTAAAGCCATTGCTTCGCCTGCTGCTACTGGTGAACCATGACCTGAGGGACCCGTATTAAATTTTAAAAACAGTGTCTTTCCAGCCATCTCTGCATGTCCCGGTAATCCTTTATTATGGCGTAACGTAAGCAAATCTTCCCAATAGAGTGCTCGTTCAGCCTCATTAGTAATCAAATACTTTTTATCACCAGTTTGTTTAAATTTCCGTCGCAATGCTTCATTTAAAACAGCCAGGACCGAATAAACTAATGGAATCGTATGCCCACCGACCAAAATGAACCGATCTGCAAATCGTTTTTCCGGATTACGAATATCGTAACGCATAACTCCGCTAAGCATCGTCGTAACCATCATGTGAACTTTTGATCGCGATCCACCTGGATGACCGCTTTGGCGCAGGTTCAACATCATATCGATAGATTGATCTACCATATCCTTTATTTTTTCCCATTTCGAGAAATGTGCTTCAAGATCGTTATAAATCTGATCAATGGTTTTGGAACCAGAAAGCATAATATTTCTCCCTTTTTTTTATTATTATAATTTTTATAAATTAAATTTCCGCAATTACATTATTAAATTTCGATTTTTAAGGTAAATGAAAAATAATCAAAAAAAATCAAAAGTTCAAGGACTTTTTATGAGGTTTATAAATTGAATTTTTGTCTTGCAATTAGATTTTAAAAGTTTATATTTAACGGAACAATTTTTCGTATCAATTTAAATTTTAAGGGAGAACTTGAATGGATGCCAATCTTTTGTTTGGCGTTGTTGTTTCCTGTTTAGCTTATGGATTTATCGTTTATTTGATCGTTTGGAGTCGTACCACAATAGAGAAGATCTCCAAACGAAAATTTGGATCATTAAGAGAAATATTAGAAGATTTACGGCATGGCAGGTAAACCTGAAGAACCGTCGCTAATATCAACTGAGTTATCACGGGAACTATCATTATTCCACATCACGATGATGGGGGTAGGAATGATGATCGGTGCTGGTGTTTTTCTGGGAATTGGAAATGCTATTCGGGTTGCAGGACCAGGTGGTGTTATTTTAACATTTACATTAAATGGTGTGCTGGGGATGTTTACCGCCATGTCCTATGCGGAATTGAGTTCGGCTGTTCCCAGAGCTGGCGGTGCTTATAATTTTACTCGCATTGCATTCGGGAAGGGACCAAGTTTTTTAGCAGGTTGGATGGAATGGTTCGCTTCCAGCGTGGCGGGTAGTGTCTATTCCTTAACATTCGCCATTTATATACTCCATTATTTTGAACAACTCGGTTTAGTCCACTGGGAAGCATTTCCTTTTCCTGAATACTATGCTCAGAAGCTTGTTGCAATCGTAATCGCATCTATTTTTATCTATATTAATTATCGTGGCGCATCAGAAACCGGGAAAACAGGGGCATTCTTTACACTCGGTCAAACAGTAATGCTTGGGATTATAGGGATTATCGGACTCGTGGTTGTTATTAGTGATCCCGGTCGTCTCAGTAATTTCCAGCCATTTTTACCTTATGGTTGGCATCAATTGTTAGTCACCATGGGCTTCACTTATGTTGCTTTTGAGGGATTCGAGGTAATCGCACAAGCTGGAGATGAAACAATTGAACCTCGTAAAAATATCCCTAAGGCGATGCTCTATTCGATCTTTATTGTCGTCACCACTTATATTTTGGTATCATTTGCAGCTATTGTGGGAATTAAATCCGATGCACCAGGGATCGAAGGAGCCCCTTGGGAATGGATCGGAAAATTTAAGGAAAAAGGCTTCGGAATGGCTGTCGCCCGTTTAATGCCACTGGGTGGCTTTGTCGTCACGTTGACCGTTGTTTTTGCCTCTACTTCCGCCCTAAATGCAACGATTTACTCTGCAACCCGTGTATCCTACGCGCTCGGTCGAGATCGAATGTTGCCCGGATTTTTTGCCAAAATTTCCAAACGACAAAAAACACCTTATTTGGCTCTAATTTTTACTTCAATAATTGTTATTAGTGTTGCCACATTTCTTCCAACAATGGATGTCGCTTCTAGTGCCAGCATCATGTTTTTATTTCTCTTCTTTACGGTAAACCTTTCTGTAATAAAAATACGCAAATACATGGGGGATGAACTCAATTATGGATATATTATGCCTTTCTTCCCCCTAATTCCCATCGCAGCCATTGTTTGTCAGTTATTATTAGCCGTATGGCTTGTTAACATGAGTTGGCTTGCATGGATTGTAGCTCCAACGTGGATAGGGAGTGGATTTTTAATTTATTGGCTTTATGCGAAAAAACGTGCCATCACGACTCACGAAGAAATTGTTGTGTTGGAAGAAGAACCCGCACTCATGAGTAAAAAATATCGGATAATGGTGCCGGTGGCCAATCCTGAGAATGCACTACAATTAGTAGGTAACACGTTCAAACTTTGTGGGGCTAAAGATGCACAGGTAGAACTCTTACACATGGTTCCCATCCCGGAACAGGTTCCCCTATCAGATGCAAAAAAATATATTTGGACGGGAAAAGAAGCCATTACTGAGGCTATGTTATATCTTGAACCACGATTTCCGATTACAACCACAATTCGGTACTGTCGAAATGTGGCCCGGGGAATCGTTATGGCAGCTCGAGAGAAAAAGATTGACATGATTATTATGGGTTGGCATGGGAATAAGTCTTACCGTAAAAATTATATATTTGGAAGCACGCTCGATCCTGTCGTAGAAAAAGCACCATGCCATATTGTTGTATTTAAGGATTGCCCCAATCAAGATTACAAACGAATTCTCGTCCCATTTGCTGGGGGCCCCAATGGGGCACTTGCATTCGAGATCGCATCGATTTTAATTGCCCCTGATGGCGGTCAAATTGTGCCACTTAATGTTGCTCGACCGGGACAACCGACTCAAGATATTGAGGCTTTTTTAGAGGAAGCAGTGAAGGAACGGCATCTTAATAAAGATTTATTCTTTCCCATGTATCTAATATCAAAAAATTTCGTTGATGTTATTGTCAATGAAGCCAATGAAGGCGATTATGATTTAGTTATCATTGGTGCAACTCGTGAACGCACATTAAAACAATTGATTAGAGGTTCTCTGCCCGAAGAGATCGCTCGCCAGCTTAAAAAACCACTCGTTATGGTTAATGCGACAGAAGGATTTAAATTATTTATGAAACGCATAATTTAAGATCTGAATGGTCACCCAGGTTAATAATCCTGAAAAGAAATATTAACTATTTCAAAATGTTTAACGATATCATTTTGGTCAAAAGTGATCATTAAATGGAAAGGTTTGGGCACTTCAGTTGAATCACCTGTTGTTAATTCCCATAATGTTAACTTTTTTCCATCATTACTTTTTTCGGTTGAATAAGTTATGTTCTTATAATTCCAGACTTCATCTCCAATATTATTTGTTGCAACCAAAAACGGCATGCCGAACAAATTTAGAACCACAGTCTCGGTTGTCACACCTTTTATGATTTCTTTTTTAATCTTCCCATCTTTTCTCTGTGTGTGATGAAAAAATGCACAGCACAAGTTGAATCCGATTAAAAATGTTACCATTATTTTTGTCTTTGAATTGTTTCTCATAATTCTACTTTCTCAATAAGTTCTAATAAAAATTATTTAATTATTTACCACATATCTTGGGTCAAGATATCAAATTATCTGGTTTCAATAGAGAGTAAATGGATAATTTTCTTAGAGTACAGGCAGAGTACTAAATGTACGAAAATATTGTTGGGATATTGCTAATATTTAACTCAGATGATTATTGAATCATTATCATTTTCTTAACTTCCATAAGGGTGTAAACCCATAATTTCGGAAAACAAATAAATTCCTTTGATTTTAGAGTAAATTGTTATAAATTTGCATCTTTAATTATTAATCTCATTTAAATTAAAGAGGATTAAAGATGCAAGCCGAGTTGATAAATGTTATTGAAAAATATAAAGAAAAACTGCTTGAATTAAATCCCGATTTGATTTCATATTTAATTGCTGGTGATTTATATAATTTTGAAAATAAATTATTCCAAAGTTGCACTGATTTGTATAGCCAAATTGCCTTTAT
>JABAOC010002781.1_pt1 | contig 32582 bp, 51 predicted proteins | sample 7062161 | NCBI WGS metagenome assembly JABAOC01 (sample SAMN14538625, study PRJNA623070) | marine sediment metagenome | biome: marine biome [ENVO:00000428]; feature: marine pelagic biome [ENVO:01000023]; material: deep marine sediment [ENVO:00002113] | place: India: Gulf of Khambhat ... | reverse complement strand
CTGGTTTTTTTCTTTTTGTTTTAAGTCTCAAATTTAATTTTTTCATAAAATCACTTTAATCTAAAAATTCCATCTTGAAAAATTCTTCTGTCTCTTGATCTTATCCAAGTTGTTCTTTCTAAATTTGCTGAAGTCTGCCCAACATCGTCCTTACTTATTCCAGTTACAGTTATTTCATCGCCTTTAACTTCAATTTTACAATCACCGATAATCTTAGTTTTTCTAGGAGTTTTTTCACCTAAGAAATTGTTTACTGAAACTTCTTTACCTGAAATTTTAACTGTAAATGGAAAATGCATGTAAACTATTTTTAGTTTCACTGTGTACCCTTCTGTAACTCCTTTAATCATATTAAGAATGTGGGCCTCAATTGTTCCCAACATTGCTTTAACTTTTTTTCGTTTGGATTCTGTTGATATTGAAATTCTATTGTCTTCTTTTTTCATTATAATATCTTTTCTAAATAAAGGACTAGCAAAATCTTTTTCTAAATTTCCTTTAGATCCTGTAACCTTTACTTTAAAATTATCCAATTCTATTTGTATTCCGTCTGGGATCTCAACTTTTCTCTCCATATTCATCACTAATAAACATAAGCCAAGAGTGTTCCTCCAATATTTTTTTTCTTTGCAACATCATGTGTTAATATTCCTTCTGATGTAGAAATTATGAGAAGGCCTAAACCAATAGCTGGTAAAAATCTTTTTTCCCATTTCTCATACTCATCTTTTTTAACATAAAATCTAGGTTTAATCGAATTACAATCGTTGACTTTTCCCAAGAGTTGTATTTTAATTTTCCCTCCTCTTTTATCGTCTATGTATTCAAAATCTCCTATGTAATTATGTTTTTGGAATATTAACAAAACATCTTTGACTAATCTGGAAAAAGAAGTGATTGTTTCTCTTTTTCCGGACTTATCACCATTTTTTATTGCAGACAAAACGTCTGATAACAAATCATGTTTCATAATTATCACGAATATTTTTTAAATCCTAATTCTTTGGCTATCTCTCTAAAGCACTGTCTACAGTAATATAAATCGTATTTTCTAATTATAGCACCTTTTCTACCACAACGTCTACAAATTCTACTTCCTCTTCCAAATTTTCTTTCTTTTTTTTCTGTTTTCATAATATCATACCAAAATACATTTATCTTGTAGACAACTACAAGTTTTATCACTTACTAAGTATATTTCTGGGCATACAACTTCCTCTTCTCTTCCAGCTTTTTCTTCTACTTCTGAAAGATACTCTTGAAAGTAATCCTTATCAACACATACTTCAACTCCTCCTGAAGTTGGAGGACAAGCTGAACCTTTAATTTTTATACAATCTGTAGATTCATAACATTTTAAAAATCTTTCAGAAGGTTCTATAAATTCTGTTGATGTATATTTATATTGATTTTTTTCAATTGGAATATAAAACTCCTGAACAAGAAATATTATAGCCAAAATAATGAACACCGAACCCAAAATTATAATAGTAGTTGTTTTCATACAATCTCAACTCCATAATTTTTAGAAACCCATTCTATAGCTTCTTCAGGTTTTATTAAATGTTTTTTACCTATTTTGCTAGATATTTTTTTTCTTTTAACCCTAAATCCTGGCCTCTCCAAAGTTACACAAACATCCATACCAAAAACACCAATTTCAGGATCATATCTTACTCCAGGAATATCAATGTGCTCCTTTATACCAAAAGAAAAGTTTCCTTGAGTATCGAAAACAACTTTTGAAAGTTTTTTATCTATTGCATCAAATGCTTTTTTCAGAAATTCTTCTGCATCTTTTCTTCTTAAAATAAGCTTACAACCAATTGGCCTTCCTCCAGCAGTTCCAAAAGTTGTTCTTTTATGAGTTTTTGTTATAACAACTTTTTTACTGGTTAAATTTTCTAATAACGTCTTAGCTTTTTCAAGATTTTCTCCTGCTTCACCACAACCAATGTTTATTGTTATTTTTTCTATTCGAATTTTTCTCATAGGATTCATTTAATCACTCTAATTTTATCGCATTCTTTTCTTTACCAACAACTATCAGCAATTTTTTAGGAACTTCAAATGTTTTTTCTTCACCTAACCAAACTCTATTTTTTTCTATTTCTTTTATTTTAGCAATAATACCAGCGTTCTTACCTTCAAAAACCATTGCAATTGATCCCTTCTCAAATTTTATATGATCAATTATTTTCTGTTCTGGTAATTCAATCAACAAAGAATCTTGAGTAGAATATTTTTCCTTTGTTAAGACGTTTCTACCGTCGTTCATATTTAATTGAGTTTTATTTCCTTTCAAAGTTTTTTTATCAATTATTTTACAAATCTTTAAATTTTTTTCTTTTTCTGGTATTTCTATAAAACTTAAACCGTTTTTTGGTATAGCTCTCCATGCTTTTTTGAGAGCAGGAATTTCAATAACATCAAATATTCCAATTCCAAATTTCGGATCTTTTATTTTTCTTTTATCTACTAGAATCTCGCCTTTTTTAATTATTGATCTAGATTCTTTTCCTGTTTCAGCAAACTTAAAAACATCTCTTATTAATATAAGCAAAGGTAAGGAAAGTTTTTTTGAATGAGGGCCTCTAGGCGAAACTGTAAATTTCTTTGTTTTCTTTTCAATGGGCCACCATTTAGGAGCTGCTAGTCTTTTTAACTTCGCCAACTTTTTCACCTTTTTTAGTTCTATTGATTACTTTTAACCTCATTTTATCATCCATAACAGGATTTATTATTAACAAATTTGAAGGATGTATTGGAACATGGATTTCTTCTCCTGAAACTTTTTTTCTTTTAACGTTTTCAATATAAACCTTTAATTTTTTCAAATCAACCTTTGAGATTTTTCCTGTAGTTCCTTTAAATTTTCCCCTCATAACCTTTACCTCGTCGTCTTTTCTAACTGGTAATGATCTTTTTTTCCATTTTCTTATCAAATCTTTTGATAGATGAGCAGACAATAATTTATGTTTCTTATGTAAAGGTGCCTTATACAAGGCTTTTCTCTGTTTTCTTGGTTTTTTTGATTTCATATTATCACTCATTTTTTAAATTCCAAAGCCATCGTTTAGAACGAATTTGTAAAAGTTCATCTTCATACAATGGTAAATTTAAAAATTCTTCTAAACTCTCATGTAATGTTTTTGATTTGAGTTCCACACCAGATGTTTTTTTATCTTCAATAACTTTGGTTGCAAAACTTCTTATCTCGTCTGACAATTTACTTCTCTCTTTCAAATCTTTAGTTTCTATTAAATTTTCAAACAGTCTAATGAATTCTTTTTTAATTTCATCATCATTCATCATAACACCATAGTAGCAATTTTACCAACCATTGAAAATCTTTCAACAACTTCCTTTGCGATTGGTCCTTTAATTTTGGTTCCCCTTGGTTCTCCTTTTTCAGTAATTAAAACAGCAGCATTATCTTCAAATTTAACTCTCATTCCGGTTTTTCTTCTATATTCTTTTTTTTGTCTAACTATAACTGCATGGACAACTTCATGTTTTATTTTAGGTTCTCCTTCTTTTACAGAGCAAATAATCCAACTTCCTACTCCACAGCCTGGAACTCTGCGTTTTACTCCTCCGTAACGTTTGACAGCTATTATTTGAAGTGAGGTTGCTCCTGAATTATCTGCACATTTAACAAAACTTCCAACTTGCAAACCTTTTGTTACCCTAGCTGATACTGGTTTCATTTATTTCATCTTCTCAATAACAACAAATTTTTTAGTTTTTGATAATGGTCTACATTCAGCAATTTTAACAATATCGCCTTCTTTAGCATCCAAACATTCTGGACTATAAGCTACAACTTTGCTATGTCTTCTTTCGTATCTTTCGTATTTAGGATTGTAACGATGATAATCCCATCTGATAATTACGGTTTTCGATGCTTTGTCACTAACAACTTTTCCAATAAAGATTCTACCTCTTATTGAAAGTCTTCCATGGAATGGACATTTAATGTCTTTACATGTTTTCTTAGGTGGTTTAACATCTAAACCTATGTTCCTGGATTTTTGTTTTACCATTTTTTCACCCTTAACTTTATCCTCTCTTCAGGTCTTTTTGCAATTATTGAACCATCAACTTTAACTTTTTTGCCGTTTGGAATTGTAAATATAAAGTTGGTTCCTTTTTTCTGAATTTTTTTTATTCCCTTTCTTGTTTCTATTATCAAAAGATTTCTTGTCTCATCGACAACCAAACCTTTTATTTCTTTATGAAATTTGTTAAAGCTATTTTCAATCTCTACTTTCAAGCCTATTAACTCATGCCTAATCAAGTTCTTTGTTGTGATCATTTTATTCAACTTCAATTTTTTCTTCTGGAAAGCCTGCATCAATTAAGAGTTTTTTTAATTTTCTCTTATGATCGCCTCTAAGTTCTATTCTGCCATTTTTGTAAGTTCCTCCGCATGCAAGTTTTGTCTTTAACTTTTTTGCCAAATCTTTTGGATTTGCTTTTTCCTCAATCCCATCTACTATAGTAACCATTTTTCCGTAAGTTCTCTTTTCAAGGTAAACTCTTATTTTTGCTTCTTCCTTTGCTATTGTCTTACAAATACAAAGCTCTTTAGGCAAGCCACAAATTGGACATACTTCAGGCAGTTTTTTCTCCCCTCCTTTTTAATTCAGTTGAAAATTTTGCTATTGTTTTTTTAATTTCTTTAACTCTTCCAGAGTTACTAGGACTACCTCCTATAGCAATTTGTCCTTTTTCTTTTACTAATTCCAATTTTAATTCATTAACTCTATTGATGATATCAGCATTAGTCATTTCCTTTATCTGTTTTTTCTTTATTATTGCCAACCTCTTCTACCTCCTTCTTTTCTTCACTTTCTTCTTTGACTTCCTCTTCTATTTCTTTTTCTACTTTCTCGTCTTTGATCTTTTCAATCTTTTTTAAGAGTTCTAATTCTTTTGGTGGCTCTGTAAGTATTCTAACTTGAACTCCTATTGTTCCCAATTTAACATTTGCTTGAGCATAAGCTGTCTTAACATCTGTTTCTGCGGGTTCCCCAGAATATTTTAAGTAACCTTCAGAAAATTTTTCTATTCTAGCCATGTCGCCTCCTATTTTTCCAGCTATTCTTAATGCAACACCAACAGCACCGGCTCCCATCACTCTTTCTAAGGCCAGATGTGCAACTCTTTTATAATTTATACCTCTTTCAATTGCAGAGACTATCCATTTTGAAATAATGAAAGGATCTAAATCTGGAACTCTTACTTCTTGAACATCTAATTGAGGATTTTCAAAACCAAATTCGTCTTTTAAAGTTTCTATCATAGTGTCTATGTTTTTTCCACCTCTTCCAATTATTATTCCTGGCTTATGGGCATAAACGGTAATTCTTATACTTAATGGCGTTCTCTGTATCTCGGAATGACTATAGCCTGCTCTAGCAAAAGATTTTGCTAAAAATTCTTCTATATCTCTATCTCTTATTGCTTCTTTCACGAACTTTTTTTCCAAAGCCATCTTTATCACTCAAAACAGCTTGTATATGAGCTGATTTTAATTTAATACCATGTCTTCTATCCCTTCTACCTCTATACATAGTAGCTCCTCTATGTGATGATATGAAAAGGTTTAATGAATCCGGTTCTAAATTAAGAGTTCTTGCATTGCTTTCCAACTGATTCAAAATTTTTAAAATCTCTTCAGATGTTTTAGTAAAATATCTCCCATTTATTGAAACTTCTTTTTTAATTAACAACTCTAAAAACTTTTTTGCATCAATAAATTTTTTTCTGTTTAAAGCCTTGCAAACCTTTGACGCATTTATATGCGATATTGAAACCGTACTTAAGGCACGGACTTTTTCTTTTGATTTTATTGAGTATTTCATAACATCACTTTAATGGAAGGAACTTTGATGATTTAGTAGCACCAACTCCAGGTGCTGAATGTGTAACTCTCTTTCTTGTTAAAGCAAACTCTCCCAAACGATGTCCAAGCATTTCGGTTTTTATGTCAAGTGCTATCCATTCTTTACCATTATGAATCAAAACTTTTTTAGATAACATTTCCGGTATAATTACCATTTCCCTTAAATGTGTTTTAACAGGTTTTTCAGATTTTCTTAATTTCTCTAAAAACTTTTTCTCAGTATCATTAAAACCTCTTAATAAACTTCTTCTTTCTCTTGATGGAACTAATTTTGCAAATTCTTCTAAACTCATTTTTTGCAACTCTTCAGTTGTTTTTCCTTTATACAAAAATATTCTAGCCATACAATCACTTCTTTTTCTTTCTACCAGTTCTTCTAGATGCCAATGAACCAACTTTTGAACCTGGAGGAGCATGTCTTGAAACTGACATTGGAATTCCTGGTTTTGTTCTACCGCCAAATGGATGATCAACCGGATTCATTTTTACTCCTGATGTTCTTGGCCAAAGCTTGTTTCTTGTTCTCATTAAATAAAATCTCTGGCCTGCTTTGATAAAAGGCTTATCTCTTCTACCACCACCAGCAGGTATTCCTAGTGTTGCTAAACATTTAGGGTTAAATGATTTAAATTCTTTTGAAGGCATTTGAACAATAACTTTATTTGCTTCATGTGAAACTATAGTTGCTTTTGTTCCGGGAGAACAACAAAGTTTTGGACCTGAACCAGGATAATTTTCCATTGCAAAAATAAAAGAACCTTTTGGTATTTTACTTAATGATAAAACATTTCCTTTTTTTGCTTCACCATCTACATTTAAAACATCACCAACTTTCAAACCTTCAGCAGCTATTATGAAAATTTCCTTATTGTCTGTTTTTATTTTCGCTAAAGGTGCATCTCTTCCAGGATCATGAATAATGTCAACAACTTCTCCTTTTTTAAATCCATATTTAATTTTACTTACAAATCTATGGCCTGGACTACGATAACGTGGTCCTCCTTTTCCTCTTGCTCTTTGAATTATTCTTTTACCCATTTTATCAACTTTTTTTGGTTTTTTCAGGTATGTAAAATATAAAATCGCCTCTTTCATAAATACTAAATCCATTTTCTTCTAATTTTTTTATTATTCGTCCATAACAATCCTCCTTTGGAATCTTACCATCACACTTAAATTTTATATCTCTATTTATTTGGTCAATAAGTGTCATAACATTCCCAACCTTGTAGCAATATCACTTGCTGAATATTCTTTTGAGAGCTTTACCCAAGCCTTTTTTCTTCCTTTTCTATCAATCAAAGTTTTAACATTATCAACCTTAACATTAAAAGCATTTTCAGTTGCCCATTTTATTTGTTTTTTGTTTGATTTTCTATTAACAATAAAAACTAATTTGTTTTCAGTTTCAATTTTTCCAATTGCTTTTTCCGTTAATAAAGGATAAGACAAAATACTCCAAGGATCTATTAACAATGGTTTCTGTTCTTTCTTTTTTTCAGCCATAAATCTCACCAAGTTTTTTAATTGCTGATTCTGTAAAAATTGTAAGTCTTCCTGCATGAGTTCCAGGAGCCAATAGTTCAGAATTTAGGTTTGTTGCTAATGTGATATCAACGCCTGGAATATTTTTTGCTGCTTTAAAAATTCCTTTGTCTTCAAAAATAACAAAAAGAACAGATTTTTTCTTCTTATATTTTCTACCTCTTCTTTTTCCTTTACCAGCTCTAACTTTTTTGGTTTTTGCTCTCTCTAATTCTTTCTTTAAACCTATTTTTTCTAAAAGTTCTTTAATGTTTTTTGATTTTTTCAATTCTTGTAAAGAATCATCAACAACAATAGGCAAATTAATATTATCAAACAAATGTCCTCTTTTTAATACAATTTCTTTTAAGGCTGTAGCTGCTATTGCAGACTTAATGGCAAAAACTCTTTCCTTGTTATTAATTTTCTTTTCCCATTTTTTCTCAACTTTTGGAGGATGAGCTTTTCTTCCTTTAACTACTCCAGCAATAACCCTTGCTGTCATTTGTAAATTTGGCGGACCACCATGTATTCTAGCCATTCTAGCTCTTTCTATGTTCATCATGTGGTGCGGACCTCTTCTTACTCCATGATAATGAGCTGATGATCTTTTTCCAGCTAATTTATTTGGACCGTAAGGTTGTCTTTTATGACTTTGAATAGCTAATACAGCTCTTTTTATTAGATCTGGCCTAAAGTCTGTATTAAACACTTTTGGTAGTTCGATTTCACCTTTTTGATTACCTTGAACATCGAAAATAATTGTTTTCATTTTTATACGCCTTGTTTGCTCTCCATAGAAATATATTTGATATCAATTGGATATACTTTTTTAGGTCTTATGGCAAATCTTAATCTTATTAATCTTTTTTTAGGGCCTGGAATAGAACCTTCTAATAAAATACAATCACCAGAAACATTGCCAAAATTTACAAATCCACCTTTAACACTAAAACCATCAGAAATCTTTAAAATTCTTTTATTTAATTCAGTTCTTGTTTGAAAACCCAATTGACCTGCCTGTGGTATTGTCCACCTAACTTTTCCTGGCTCATTTTGACCTAATGGAGCAATATGTCTTTGCATTTGTTGAGCTCTTCTCCAATGAGTCCTCACACCAAATCTTTTAACTGGACCTTCAAAACCTCTTCCCTTTGTTACAGCAATAACATCAACTATGTCCCCTTCTTTAAAAACATCAGAAATCTTTATTTCTTTTCCTAAAACTTCTTTAGCATATTTTAATTGTTCTTCTACAGAACCTCCTAAAGCAATTTCAAAAATTTCAGGTTTTTTCTTAAAAACAGGATTTGTACGACAAATTAAATTTATTTTAGAAATATTTTTTGGTAGTTTTTTTAATTGTTCTTCAAGATTTTTTGGTTTTTTAGGAACTTTTAGTTTTCTTGATAAATTCTTATCTATTTTTTCAGAAAAGACATCAAAAGAAGATTTGTTTTTTGAATAGCACCTAAAACCAAAAACAGAAAGAGGGGGACAATCAAGGATTGTTATTGGTCTTGAAATTTGTTGGCCCTTGGTTGTTGAATTTGGGTTATTATCAACTAATATGACGTGTGACATGCCAGCCTTGTACCCAGCAAAACCCAAAAATTTTACTTCTTTAGACTTAGGCCATGATTTTATCCTAGGATAAATACGTCTAGCCCTTTTTCTTGGATAAAAGGCTTTACTTCCTCTACCAGGTCTTTTTCTTTGTGGCATCTAAATCACATTTTATAATATGAAATTTTAAACCTATTTAAATCTACTCAGAACACGCTTTTTCGCGAAAACTTTCCAAATTTAATAGAATAAGAAAGTATTTAAAACACGTCGGTTCCAGAATATTCTCAATACTCTTGAGCAAAACCAACAATTCGTTCTGCTGCTTCTGGAGAAATAGTTATAACATTTCCTCTACGAGAAATGCAGGATGCAGCATCTCTTGAATTACACCCCATACTAATAGCATAATTTCCAGAGCCAAGTTTTTGTGGTCTCGTATGTCCTTTTGGTACTTTATTTCTTTTTTGAAATTCTTCTCTTTGATGTTGTGAAGCCATACTTTCTAATAGAACAAGAAGATCTTCTGGATTTCCAGACTGAATTTTCAATTTAAGAGGTTTACTTTTAGAATTTTTCCTATCATGTATTCCACTAACATATCTAACAATCTTGCTCAAAACACCGGATCTTTCAACTTTTCCTAAATTTCTTCTTGCATTTCCTTGAAAATAGGAAATCTCTTTACTAGGAGTAAGATGCAATTTATTCACCTAAGATTAACCTAAATATCCAAAACTTTTACTGACATTAAAAATAGAAGTTCTGGCTGATGGCTTGAGAATTGCTGTCTTTCCATCATAACGAATAGAACCGTTCCCTAAAGACTTGGAACCTTCACGTGCAATTTGCTCTAACATATTATAAGCTCTTTGAGAAGATTCACCTGTTTTTTTTAATTTAGCTCTTGATATTGTACATTGCTTTTCAGGAGAATGGCCTATAAGTTCAAGTATACCTGCTTTTTTCAAAGTCTTTAACATAGATTCTATTTTACCTTTTTTGGACCTACACATTGTATTCACTCTAAAGTAATAGTTTATAACTAACAATATAATCTATAGAAAGTTAGATATTTAAATTTTTCTATTTTTTGTATCAATTATTTAAAAAAAGCTTTAAAATGTTTAAAAAACCAACAGAACTTAGTAAGATAATTATACCGCCTATAGTAGAACCTATTGCTATAGCAATAAAGGATTTCTTCCAGTCTAAATCTAGGAACCAGCTTAAAATAGAAGCTGTATAGGTTCCTGTTAAAGGTGTTGGTAATGAAATAAAAAGGGCTAAACCAATAATTCCATATTTGTCGATATAAGGTTTGCCTATTCTTCTAACTCTTTCTATATATTTGTTAAAAAGTCTTATTTTCGATAAAAAACGTTTGTAAAATAATTTTAATCCAAAAAATACTGGAAAGAATAAAAAGCAGTTAACCATTAAAGATACTAGCAATGTATAAACAGGATCCAAGCCTAAAACTATTCCTAATGGTATTCCGCCTATTTGTTCAAGGGACGGTAAAGTATTAGCTACAATTACCATTGCTGTTTTCTCAAACATAAGAAAGATAAGAAAAAGAATTATTTAAATCTACTTTTTCTTCTTTTTCTTCTTCTTTTTTGTTCCGCAACAACATCCGCCCATTTTTTTCACCCAAAAAATTATTATTGACTAAAATAAATAAGTTGCGCCGAGAGAGGGATTTGAACCCCCATGGCCTTTCGACCACTAGCTTTCCAGGCTAGCGCACTACCAGATTATGCGATCTCGGCATAAGGAATATTTATTAAAAGAGTTTTTATATTTAAAAAAATTCTTATTAATACCATGCCATCACAATACGATATTGATACTAAGTTTCTGGAATTTTTATTAAGAATCTGTTTTATAATAGTCGTATTTTCAATTGCTTTCCTAGTCTCGCTAGTACCTGTAGGTGTTCAGATTAAATTCATACAACAATTGTACCTTTTGTTCCTGATTTTATTTACTTTGTTTATGGGGGCAACTTTTATGATATTTATAGTATGGTACAGAAAATACAAAACAAGTTTTTTTAAATTTCAGAAAAAGTAATTAGTCTCTTAATTGAATGCCTATTGAAACTCCATCAGGAATGGTTATCCTCATTATTTGTCTTAATGTTCTTTCATCAGCAGAAACATCAATAACCCTTTTATGGATTCTCATTTCCCATCTGTCCCAAGTAGCATTTCCATGACCTGTTCCATCTCCACAAGGAGTTTTCATTGTAACAACTTTTAGTTTTTTAGTTGGTAATGGTACGGGACCACGCATAGCTACGCCAAATCTATCAGTTATTGTTTTTAGTTCTCCACAAACCTCATCTAGTTTTTTAGGATCTGCACTCATTATCTTTATTCTTGCTTTTTGCATATTCACTATGTATAACTAAAAGTATTTAAATAATTTACTTTAAACACAAACATATGTTTTTCAAGTTTATAAGCCAAAAATTATAAATTCTAATTATGGACATAGCGGCCATTTTAGTCTTTATAGCTGTTATATGTGTTTTAATTATTTTTTGGAAAAAAATTCCAAAAAAAAGAGATAAAATTATATGGGTGAGTTTTGTTCTTCTTTTTCTTGGTATAATTCTAATAGATTTATTTTACCCGAGGGTAACAACAAGTATATATGGGATCGAAACAATAACAACAGTTTCAGCAAATCAAATATGGTTAGGTATTATCATTTTAGTTTCTATGATATCTTTTGCATTCTCAGGATATGTTTCGTATAAAAGGCCAGATTCCACTAATAGAAAAATTGCTTTAATTGCAATTATCCCACCTATTATTGCTATAATATTGTTCGTATCTGATATTTTCTACTAGTAAAATTTTAAGAATAAGAAAAAAATAAAGAAGAAGCTAAGAAAGAAAAAATTATTTGGCAGGAGTAACTTCTAAGCAAACTCCTGCAGCAACTGTTTGACCCATGTCTCTAATTGCGAATCTTGCCAATTCTGGGAAATCTTTTGAATTTTCAATAACCATTGGCTTACTTGGGACACATTTTATAATTGCTGCATCTCCTGTCTTTATGAAATCTGGATTTTCTGTGATTGCTGCTCCTGTTTTTGGATCAATTTTCTTTTGTATTTCTGTTATTTTGCATGCAATTTGTGCTGTGTGACAATGGAAAACTGGAGTGTAACCCTTTGTTACAACATTTGGATGATGTAACACAATTATTTGAGCTGTAAATTCTTTTGCAACTGTTGGAGGATTTGATTCTAAACCTGCAACATCTCCTCTTTTTACATCAGTTTTGCTTATACCTCTAACACTGAAACCAACATTATCTCCTGGTTCTGCTTTTGGAATCTGTTCATGATGCATTTCTATTGTTTTTACCTCGCCTTTTACGCCACCTGGCATAAATATTAAATTGTCTCCTGTTTTCAAAACACCTGTTTCTACTCTTCCAACTGGAACTGTTCCAATTCCAGTTATAGTATAAACATCTTGAATTGGAAGTCTTAGAGGTTTCTCAACTGGTTTTTCTGGCACAACGAATGTGTCAAGTGCCTCAAATAATGTTAGTCCTTTATACCATGTTGCTTTTTCTGATTTCTTTCCAACATTATCTCCTTCCCAAGCTGAAGTTGGAACAAAAAGCATTTTGCTTGTATCATAACCAACAGTTTTCAAAAGCTTTTCTGTTTCTTCTTTAACTTTATTGTATCTTTCCTCGCTGTAATCAACTGTATCCATTTTGTTTACTGCAACGACAATTTGTTTTACACCCAAAACTTTTATCAAAAACACATGTTCTCTTGTTTGTCCAGTTGCTCCAACACCTGCTTCAAACTCTCCTTGCTTTGCTGAAACAACTAACAAGGCAGCATCTGCCTGAGAAGCACCTGTTATCATGTTTTTAACAAAGTCTCTGTGACCTGGTGCGTCAATAACTGTGAAATAATATTTTGAAGTATCAAATCTCTTATGCATAACGTCAATTGTAACTCCTCTTTCCCTCTCTTCTTTTAGTTTATCCATGACGAATGCAAACTCCCAAGTTTCTTTTTTTAATTCTTTGGCTAAATCTTTCAATTTTCTTAAATCTTCTTCTCTTAAATTACCAGTATCATATAACAATCTACCAATTAAAGTAGACTTTCCATGATCTACATGACCGATAGTCACTAAATTCAAGTGTGGTTTTTCTGCCATCAAATCACCTTTTAGCTTATTAAAAATATAATTATTTAAATGTTTATGATAGAACCTTATATTTCAGATTTAGGAATTTCCTTAGGCATTCCTTTTCTTTCTCTAATTCTTAAAGCAACTTGCTCTCTCAAGTCGTTCGGTATTTTCTCGAACATAACATCCATTAAAGATTGAAAACCTTTTCCACCAGTAGCAGATTTTAGAGCACCTTCAAAACCAAACATCTCGGCAACAGGAACCTTAGCTGTAACAATTGCTGTATATTCTTCTTGCTCAACATTTAAAATTTCTCCTCTTCTGTTTCCAACCTCAGCAGTCACATTTCCTATGTAATCCTGAGGAGTATCTATTCTGATTATCTGTCTGGGTTCTAGAAAAGTAACACCTGCTTTCAACATACCCTGACTAATTGGACGACGAATAGCTGGTCCTATCTGGGCAGGACCCCTATGAACAGCATCTTCATGTAATTCAGCATCATGCAATCTGACAATAAGAGCTGCACATGGTTCTTGTGCTAAAGGACCTCCATCCATGACTTTTAAGAATGCGTCTTTAACGCTCTCCATAGCCTCGTTTAGATACTGAATACCTTTTGTAGAATCTAAAAACATACAATGGTTATAAATTAAAATTAAATCTTTTGCATCCGATTTGCTCATTCCTAATTCTTGTAATCTCTTTCTTAATTCTAGATTCTTTCCTTTTATTTCACCGTCTCTTATTTCTCCTTCTTTCATTGCTTTATAAATTTCTATTGGAAGAGGTTCAACAGAAATATAAAATTTGTTATGTTTGTTTGGAGACTTCCCTTCTATAACAGGAGAGCTAGAAAAAATACTTTCTCTATAAACAACAATGGGTGGCGAAGCTATAATCTCTATTCCTTTTTCTTTGATCTTTCTTTCAACTTTTGCATCTAAATGCAATTCACCTAAACCTGAAACCAAAGTTTCTCCTGTCTCTGGATTTATTTTAACTTTTAATGTGGTGTCTTCTCTGCTTAGTATTTTGAGAATTTCTATTAATTTAGGCAAATCTTGTGGATGTTTAGGTTCAATTGATTTTGTAACAACAGGTTCAAAAATGTGCTTTATGGCTTTAAAAGTTTCTAATGAAAAATCTGAATCAGTTATTGTTTGACCAACAGCAGCTTCTGACAAACCGACTATACCAACAACATTTCCTGCAAGTGCGTATTCAACTGGTATCCTTCTTAAAGCAATAAAAGTTGTAACTTGTTGGGTTTTTGAAGTTCTTCCAGTATCAACAAAATGTACATCTTGTCCCCTAGTTAGTTTACCGGAGAAGATTCTTGCAGTTGATATCATTCCAGCATGTGGGTCAGAAGTAATTTTAGTTATTACTGCGGCTAATTTTCCGTCTGGATCACAATTAATCAATTGTTTACCTATTTCTGAATCTACATCTCCTTGCCAAATTCTTTCTATTCTATAAGCTTGAGCTTCTAATGGGTTTGGTAAATGTTTAATAACCATATCTAAAACAACAATATGCATTGGAGCCTTGTTTGCTAACTCTTCGTTCTTTTCTTGAGAGCATAAATCAATTATATCTTTGAATGTTACTCCTGATCTCTGCATATAAGGAACAGAGATTGCCCATTTTTTCAGAGCAGAACCAAATGCAACAGAACCATCCTCAACCTTAACTATCCATTCTTTGGCATATCGTTTTTCAACGTGTCTCTGAATAAATTTATTAACGTCAACAACGATCTTAGCCAATCTTTTTTGCAATTGTTCAGGTGTTAATTTTAATTCCCTTATTGCTCTGTCAACTTTATTAATAAATAGAACCGGTTTGACCCTTTCTGCTATTGCTTGCCTTAAGACAGTTTCTGTTTGCGGCATCACTCCTTCAACTGCGCAGCAAAGAACAACAGCACCATCAACAGCTCTCATGGCCTGAGTGACATCAGCACCAAAATCAACGTGCCCAGGCGTATCTAACAGGTTTATTAAGTATTTTTCATTTTCATACTCGTGTGACATTGTAACTGTTGCACCATAAATTGTCATTAACCTTTCTCTTTCTTGGTCATCAATCCATGTTAACATTCTTTCTCCAACCAAATCCCTAGCCATTAACCCAGCTGCAGCAGCTAAATTGTCAGTTAGAGTAGTTTTACCATGGTGAATATGAGAAACAATACCAATATTTCTAATATTCTTTGGATTATTCATCAATTCTTGTACTTTTTCACTGTATTCTTCCTTCGCCATAACAACACCGCGACTTGAAATAATAAGAGATATTCATATTTAAATGTTTTGGAAAATCTATAATCTATTATGGTCGTAGATCTAATTGGTTACCTTGGCGGGATTTTTATTATGGTCAGTTTTATTCCTCAAGTGATTAAATCCCGTAAAACAAAAAGTGTAGGTGACCTGTCTGTAGGAATGATAATAGCCACTCTTCTTGGTACAATATTTTGGATAATTTATGGTTTTCTAATTAATGGGATGCCTATTTTTATAATGAACATTGTATTTGGAATTGTAGTTCTATATCAACTTTATTTAAAAATAAAACATGAGAAGTAATTACCTTGCGCCACCAGCTTCTCTTTCTTTTCTCTCTTTTTCTTTTACAGCATAAGATTTCGAAGAATCATTATTATAAGCAGCAAAGATTTCTTCAGCTAAACATTCAGCCATTTTTTTAGGTTTAGCAAAAGATTTTTGATACGCTCCTTGACTTATTAATCTCAAAGCAATATCAACTCTTCTTTGTGGTGAAGTTATAACAGCTTTTCTAACAATTATTCCTCCAACCTGAAAAGAAGTTATCTCTTCTCTTAAAGCAGCATTTTCCACAGCTCTGACAAGAACTTCTACAGGGTTTTTCTTTGCGTTCTTTTCAAGAATATCAAAAGTGTCTTTAATTATTTTCCATACTTTAAAGGTTTTTCCAACATTTCTTCCACTTGTAATAAGATGTTTTTTACCTCTATGGCCTGCAACAAAAAGATGATTTGCAAGTCTTTCTACTATACTCATTTGACTTTTATGAAATTGCTTTCCTGCAAATCTTCCAAATGTCTTTGGGACTACAAAGGGTTTTAAATTTATATAGTTTTTCAAGCCTTGATCATTAACATTGATGTTTTCTACTTCCCATTTATCAAAAATTTTTAAAGACATTATTTAGCCTCTTTCTTAACCTTTCCTTTTAAAAGCTCTGACAAAGGAATTTTATTGACTTTAACAACTTTCCATCTTAAACCGTGTTGAGAACCGACAGGACCCCCTTGAGAACCTCCAACACCTTCAATAGTGACTTCATCATGCTCATTAATAAAACCTATTCCACCTGATTTAGGAACAAAAACTGTTATTTCTTTTTTGTTTTTTAACAATTGTACTCTAACAACCTTTATTATACCTGAATGTGGCTGTTTTTGTTCTATTCCATATTTCTTAATAACAATGCCTTTTGCTTGAGGAGCTCCTTCTAATGGGTCCTTTTTTCTTTTTAGTTGGAGCATTCTGACTTTGTATTTCGTTTTCTTCCACTTGTATTTCTTCTTCCTCTTTTTTAGTTCTCTTCCGCTAAACATTCCCATATTTATCACTGAGTATTTGCATATTTAGAAATAAGACTTTAAAAATCTTTTGGTTTAAATTAAAAAAATAAGGGGGGTTGGGTTTTAGGAAAAAAGAGTTCTTTTTGTATATAGATAGTAAAAGATAATTGCGTATACTATTATACTTATTATTTGTGTTATATCACCGGTATATGCCATCATTACTATACTGCCTACGATTCCTATTATCAAGAAGATAAGTTCTATGTATAGTGCCCACTTTTTCATTTTAAATAATCCATAAGAAATTACAAACTGGACTATTCCAATTATTAAGACTACTATACCTCCAATTATTCCTAGTCCACCGATTGGTCCGAGAAACGCTGCTAAAGCTGCTCCTATAAACAGCAAAATTATTCCGCCAATAACCAGTATAATTGCGCCTATAATACCCAAGATTGCAATTATGGTAACCCCTAACGGTCTTTCAGCCATTTTATCACAATATTAACATTATTTAGAGTTATTTAAAAGAATAGCCCCGGCAAGATTCGAACTTGCGTTACAGGGTTTCTTTCATAGCAAAGCTCAATGCTTTAGTCTTATGACCAAAGCCCTGTGTCCTTGGCCGCTAGACGACGGGGCTATACAATTATAAATTAAATTAAGAAAAGATTATATAAATATAGTAACAAAGTGATTGTATGAGAATTTTACAAAATCATTCAGATTTTATTGAATACACACCAATTGAAAAAGAAATAAAAGCAGCAGAAGAAGCAGAAAAAAAAACTGTTAGATTTGAAGATATAGTTGTTTTATTCACAGCAGTAGAAAGGGGAGATAATATTTCTATTGCAACAAAAGCAATTAATGAAGTAAAAGAAAGTCTTGAGATAATAAAATGTAAAAAAATTTTAATTTATCCCTTTGTTCATTTAACTAATAATCCTTCTTCACCAGGAACTGCTTTAAAAGTTTTAAAAGAAATGGAAAAAATTTCTAAAAAAATTGGATTAGAAACTTACAGAGCTCCTTTTGGTTGGAACAAGCAATATAATATCAAAATAAAAGGTCATCCTTTAGCAGAACAATCAAAATTTTTTGGAAAAGTAGATATTAAAGATAAAGAAGAAGTTTCAGAAGCAATAAAATCTGAAAAAAAACTAAAATCCTTTTGGTATATTCTGGAACCTGATGGAAAACTAACTTCAGTGGAAAAATTTGATTTTAAAAAACATGAAAAATTGAAAAAGTTAGCTGATTATGAAATAAAAAAATCAAGAGTAGTTAGACAAATGCCGCCTCACATAAAATTAATGAGAAAGATGGAGATAGCTGATTTTGAACCTGGAAGTGATCCTGGAAATTTAAGATATTATCCGAAAGGTAGATTAATAAAATCTTTGTTAGAAATGTTTGTAACTCAAAAAGTTATTGAATATGGTGGAATGGAAGTAGAAACACCAATAATGTATAATTTTCAACATCCTGCTTTAGCTGATTATTTAAATAGGTTTCCAGCAAGGCAATATGTAGTTAAATCTGATGAAAAAGAATTTTTCCTAAGATTTTCTGCGTGTTTTGGACAGTTTTTAATGGCTAAAGATTCTCAATTTTCTTATAAACAATTACCTTACAAAATCTATGAACTGACTAGATATAGTTTTAGAAGGGAAAAAAGTGGAGAACTTGTTGGATTAAGAAGATTAAGAGCATTCACTATGCCTGATGTTCATGCTTTATGTTCTAATTTAGAACAAGCTAAAAAGGAATTTATTGTTAGGTTTAATTTAAGTAGAGATGTTTTAAAAGGAAGTGGATTAAATGATAGTGACTATGAAATGGCCATAAGATTTACCAAAGATTTTTACGAAGAAAACAAAGATTTTATAAATAATTTAATTAAACTTCATGGTAAGCCAGTATTAGTGGAGATGTGGGAACAAAAATTCTTTTACTTTATTCTAAAATATGAATTTAATTTTATAGATAATCTGAATAAAGCGTCTGCATTATCAACTGACCAAATAGATATAGAAAATGGAAAAAGATATGAAATTACTTATATTGATAAAAATGATAAAAAACAGTATCCAATAATTTTACACTGTTCTCCATCTGGAGCTATAGAAAGAGTTATGTACTCTTTACTTGAGAAAGCTTATACAAATTCAAAATCAGGAAAAAACCCAACATTTTCACTTTGGCTATCTCCAACACAAGTTAGATTGTGTCCTGTGAATGATAATTATATAAAATATTCTGAAGAAATCATGAAAGAACTAGAAGAAAACAAGATAAGAGTAGATATTGATGATAGAACAGAGAGGGTAGAAAAGAAAGTGAGAGATTCTGAAATGGAATGGATACCTTTTATAGTAGTTATAGGAAAGAAGGAAAAGGAATCTAAAAAATTGGCTGTCAGATTTAGAGAAACAGGAAAAGTAGAAAATATTTCTTTAGAAAGTTTAATAGAAAAAATCAAAAAATTAACAAAAGATTACCCATTTAAACCTCTACCATTAGCTAAATTCTTAACAAAAAGACCAAAATTTGTATAAAAAATAAGAAGTGATAGAAAGACTTAAAAAGATTTTCTATTTTATTATAGAATGGTAATCATATGGTCATATTAAAAAATCTTTTTATTAAGACCGAAACTGAGAGAGCTACATATCTTGGTAGTGAGGAGACTCGATATCTAGTCGATTTAAATCAAAACCGGGATATTGATGCTGGACCTCCTCAAATAGGTTTAGGTTTTCCAATTACTCTTACAAGACATGTCTTTCGCACAAAAAAAGGAGAAGAGCTTTTCACTAGAAGTGAAATTCCTGCTGATGATTTAAAAGTAGGAGAAGAGTGTAATCTTGAGAGAAAATATCTTTGTTTAGGTATAGGTAGAATTGAAGTTGATAAGCAAGTTAGTAAAATTTAAAACAAAAATCTGATAAAGGGTATTACCCCTTACACAAAGTAGAATTATAATTTAAATTATTAAGCTGATTCTAAGTTTTTCCAAATGAAATTGAACATTGGGCCTAATAGATCGCCTGCTGCATGTTCGCTTTGGCTCCACATTGCAAAATCTTGTGTTGGGTGAACTTCTTCGCCTGTTAATGCCATGACAACATGACTACCATCTGCAACAACAAATCTTCCTGCAATATCTGGTTTCTCAATTTTTCTTATTTCAGCAAACTGTTTCAAATTCTTTATAATGTTAGTTGTATTCTTCCCAAAAGGAGTTGCTATTCTTATTTTTACTCCCCTTTTAGCTGCTTTCTTTAGAATATCACTATGATTTGAGTTTAGTTCTGTTAAACCTTTTATTGTCGTAAAGATTGACACTTCATTCTTAGCATTTTTAAACACGGTTTCAAGCTGTCTGTGCAAAGCGTCTCTTCCTTTTAAGGATCCTGTCATTTCTCCAGGTTCAACAATCTTAACTCCTTTCTTGTACACTCTGTCTAAATCTTTTACCGCTGAAGATTTTTGAAATTTTGCAATTCTTTCTATTGTAACTTCCATATTTTCCTTTAATTTTTTCTTTGCTCTCTCTAAAGCTTCTTTTGGAGGAATTGCTATGTACTTTAAAGGTTTTGTTGACTGTATCATTACAAAACCTTTCTCTGCTAAAGATTCTAAGACATCATATGTTCTGCTGTGCGGAACTTTAGCTAATGTTGATAATTCACCAGCTGTAGATGTTCCTCTTGAAAGCAAAGCAACCCAAAGCTTTCTCTCATAAAGATTCAAACCTATCTGCTTTAATGCATCTAAAACGTCTTGCGAAACTATCATTTCATCACTCTTATTTATTAAATGATTTCCATATATAAACTTTGCTACTGTTTTGTAATTAATATTATAATAGAAAGATATTTAAATACATACTACTGAACAGTTATAAAACTTATTTCAGCTTAACTCATTGATTTGGGTTAAAAATTTAAATTTATAATGCTATTTTATAACAGTGTTATAATGAAACCCTACTGTGAAATTGTTGCACAATATGTTCTTCCTACAATGAGGGCTTTAATAGCAAAAAAATTAATGGAAAAATATAAACTAACCCAACAAAATGCTGCTCTAAAACTAGGTTTAACACAATCTGCAATATCACAATATATGAGAAACCTAAGGGGTTCTAAAATTAAAAGCATAGAAAAGGATGAAAACATCAAAAAAGAAATTGAAATTTTTGTTGATAGAATAGCTTCTGGTGAATTAAACTCATTAACGACACTAGGTTCTTTTTGTAATATCTGTAAAACAATTAGAAAAAGAAAATTGTTATGTGATATTCATACAAAGGTTTTTCCTGATATAAAAGATTGTAGAATTTGTTTAGAGTAACTAATCTTCACAGATGTTCTTACCAATCTCTTGTAGTAAGGTTTTGTTAATATAAACTGAAGAATTCATCCTCAAAGCTAAAGCAATAGCATCAGAAGGTTTTGCATCTAATTCTAAAAATTTATTTCCTGATCTTAAATGTAAATTTGCATAATAAATTCCATCCTTAAAATTATCCATTGTAACTTGTTCCAACGTTATGTTAAAACTCCTTAAGGTCTGTGCAAATATATCATGGGTATTGGGTCTTTGCTCTATGATGCCTTCTACACCAATTTCAATAGAATGCGCCCTTTCAGGAGAGGTTTGAGCAACTATAGCTGTACAATTGTTTCCTATCACTACTGTATTTCCTGAAACCTCTAGAACATTTGCGATTAGATAATCTTCAAAGTCTATTAAATTAACTAATGCTATTGATACAAATGATAACAAAATAACTATTAGAAAAACTATTAATGGCAGTCTAGATGCTTTTTCTCTTGTTGAAATTCTTCTTTTAGAAGATTTTTTTCTCTTAGGCATATTAATCTATTTATTATTTTAAACTATTAATACATTTGTTAGAAAGAATTACTCTTTCTTTTTTCTTACCATTGGCAAACCAGTTCTCGAATTTTCAAAAACCTCCAAATGTGGAGGTAAGTCTATAGCACCTTCTGGATTTCTGGAAAAGAAAAATAACTTTCCTTTTTGATGCAGCCAATAAGTGTCTCCTCTGCTATTTTTATGACTAAATGCCACTTTATCACCTCTCTAAACTAAATAAATCTTCTAAAAATAAAAATAACTATACTGCTGTCCAACCTGTGTAAATATTGAAACAGTTTGTTGTAATTCTGAAGTCACTTACAGATGTACAGTCGGTTACAGTTGCTGTGTATGTTCCTATTTGACCTGGAAGAATTGATGAACTTGGTGACATTGTTAAACCTGTTTGTATTACATCTCCGGCAGAATCTCTAGTATCTGCCGTAAAACTACTTAATTCAACATATTCTGCTCTTAAAACAACAGTCAATGTAGTTCCAGTACAATCTGGTGTTCCTTCAACAAACAATGCTCCGCCAATGCAAGCTGATGGTATGGCCTCTGTGGCCTCTCTAGTATAACTAGTAACATAAGCTGCCAAAACAACAGCAATACTCATAGTTATTGCAATTAACAAAACCGATGCTATAATTGGAGATATTCCTTTCATGTTATAAGAATTGCAAAAGTTTGCATATAAAGGTTTCTATGGTATGTAATTGACATAGTATTGAACATAGTCTTCTTTTAAAATTCCTTGATCTGAATCAGTTGTTGATTTAATCCTAATCCTTACTATATTGTCAGAGGAATTATAATTCAAAGGATCGATATTTTCATTACACCACAATTGGGTCGGTATATCTGGTTGAACATCGCCTGAACCACAACCTGTAGACTTCCATTGTGAATTTTGCCAATCATATATTTGTAAAGAATATGTGTCAAAAACATTAGTTGTAAAGTTGAGAGTGGCATTAATACTATATAAAGTTCCTGAATAGCTAATAGGAGTAGAGTTGTGCAAAATTTCTATCCGATATGTAAATGGTGTTGATACCTCTAAAAATACTTCATCAAACCAACACATTGTTTGTGCATTCTTATCATTTCCATTTCTTAAATCACATTCCAGTCTTATTTCATATTCCCCACTAGCGTCAAAATAACTTGAAACGTCTTGGAAAACATCTTTCCATGTGTTCCAAGTAGCAGAAGAATCACTCCAAACTGTAAAAACAGTTCCATTGGGATGCATAATTCTTACATACATATCATATCTTGTTGGAGTTATAGAAGAATAACTCTTTCTCCATGAAAGGTTCAATTGAACTGTTAAACCACTATTTATTAAAGTGGTATTCCTATAAACATATTCTCCAGACCAATCCTTGTTTCTTCCTACAAAAGTTAATCCAATTAAAGAGCCTCCACCGATCCTATAAACAGAAGTATCTGGAGAGTTATCCATTAAATCTCCATCAATATCAACTTCATTCTCATTCCATCCATTTAATTGAGTGGAAGTATTAAAAGTCCCATATTCATCTAAAGTATCTGTTTTTTCACCTCCTACACCAAAGCCTTCTTCTTCAACATCATAAGTTGATCCTTCACCTAGATTATTAAGATCAAGTGGAATTCCTCCTACATTTGTTCCAGAAACTATGTATGGTGAGTCATCCTGATTGAATTGGACTGCCAAGGCGGTTGGAGGTAAGACTGGTACTAGTGATATACTAATTATCTGTTTTTGATTTGCAAAATCATAACCATTATTTCTTATAAATAAATTACGGTATCCTTTTCCAAATCTGCCTCCTTCGGTAACATTGATTTTAGAATATGATATGTTCAAGAGAACTCTATTTGGTTCCCCGAACATGTTTATATTTCCTTCAGTTGTAGAAATGCCTACACCAATTATTTGAGAACGGCTAGTCATAAAAAAGATAAGAGCCTCTTTTTCTGCATCTATAAAATATTCCCCGCCACCGACACTAAATGTCAATACTCTGGTCGATCCTTCGCCTTGTTGTGCAACATCTTTAACAGCATCATCTATTTTAGTTAGAATATTCTTACTTTCTTTCATTAAACTTATTTCTTCTAATCTTCCAACAGAAGGCTGACTAGTTTCTAAAACAATTGCAATTCCTGCTACAGAAATTAAAATAATAAAAACTGCTGCCATTAAAGTATCAATGCCTTTCATGGATATACCGTTCTATTAATTATAAACTTGTCTTCTATAAATGAATTTTCTAGTTTTAAGGTAACATTCATATAAACTTCAGTTGTGTTGCCGTAAGTAATAATTTCAAAAACAACATTTTCATCGTAGCCTCTTTGCTCAAAAATATTATTAGAAAAGCCAATAAAATCATTCAAGTTTGTTGTAACATCTTCTTGATTTAAAAGGGATATATCTACTGTTTTTATTAATTCATTCTTTAAATTAACGAAATTCTCATAAAGAAAATCCTTTGGTTGGATTTCAAATGGCTGTATTGCATTTTTTAGAAGAATTAAAGCTATTAAAACCAATACTGCAGTCATTATAAAAATCTGTCCTTTCATTTTGACCAAACCCAAAGATTAATTAAAGTTCTATCAATTTGAGCTTCTCCAGCAATCAAATAGCTTGATAAAAAGATTGTTTTATCTGTTGGAAGTTCAGTGTTGCAAGACGTAGAGGTGCATATCCTTGCTGTATAATTTAAAATTGGAGGCACACACTTTCTAAGATCTGAAATTAAATCTGATTCTAGACTATTTGCAGCATAATTTCTTAAAACTCCCTCATAGTCTAGATATCTTAGACAATTATAACCAGTATCTGAAATTTGAGGTTCAGTTTCTGTTTCCCCAGGAAATAAAAATACCATTGAAACTAAAATTAGGGCAATTGCAATTCCTGCTTCCAATGTTTTAACAAAACCCTTTTTTACCATGTTCTCAACCTAGCAATTTTAGCTTCTAACACACCATCAGAATCTTCGAAAAGCACAGGAATATTTTTTAATATTATATTTGCTGTTATTGATGGTTCTGGACCATAACTACAGTCAGCTAAATCTAATCTAAAGTAGTTCTGAAAACCAAAATCTGCCCTAGTATCTTCATAAGGCCTAGTTTTTAGATTAGAACATTTTTCCTGAGAAACAACATTTAATTCTTTATCAGAAAGTATTCTCAGAGATATGTTATTTTCAGTAGAAATATAATCAATATCAGTAATTTTGCTACCAAAATAAAATACATTAACTCTTTTCTTTTCATTTGCTTTAAAATCTTGCAAAAAGGATAAAATGGTTTCTCCTGGTGGATGAGAGGAGGTTGAAGGTATTTCATTAGTGAGATTGTCATAAACCTTAACTTTGCTAATTTGTGGTTTTATTGATATTCTTATTTCTTCAGCATGATCTGTATTATTAACTTCGGTTAGAGTTGCTTGAAGTCCTCTGATAGTTGAAATCAAACTTTTTTCATCATTTATTTCAAATAAATATTTTTCTAAAGATATAGAAGACTCTTCAATCTCGTTTATACTTAAGTCAACAACGTTATTTGATATTGAATTTGAAGTGAAATAGATTATTAGAAATATTGCTGAGATTATTAAAACAAAACCTATTGTAAAATCTACATTACTCATTAAACCAGCCTTATGGAAATATCTCCATTTGTTTTATTCATTTCAATCGAGATCGGTGCAAAGGATTTTCCAGTTAAAGAAGCACTGGTATTTATAAATCGCTGTACCTCTATTTCTCTGCCTCTAAAGGGGAGAACTAATTTTAAATTTTTTTGATTTAATTCTATTGAATATTGTTTACCAATAACGTCTTTAGGAATTGGTAGCTGTAATCTTCCTTCGGCATCTGTAGAATATAATCTTAAAATATCTTGTCTTATAACTTCTGCTACATAATTTAATTGACTGCGAGCATAATTTCTTTGTATATCTTCTGAAAAAGTGTTTACTGCCACTAAAATAATAGATAAAACAACTATACTGATTACAATAAAAAGTGTGTATGATAATGGTGGATAAAGTGCTTTCATAATAAATGGTAGATTAATCCACCATAAAAATCTAACATTTTAAGATGTTACAAACAAAATCATTCCTGGTTCTTCAGATGAATCTTCTTTATTATGTTTATCGAATATTATAAAAGGTACAAATGTTTTTTCGCATTCTAAATAAAACTTATCATCATATTCAAATGGATCTATTTTAGGTTTATATGTAAAAGACCTTGGCAAATTGGGGTGTTTTTTCTTATAATCGAGAAATTCGTTTAAAAATTCGTCGCCGGCTTTTTTTCTTTCTTCATGACGCTTCATAACATTTTCTATTTTTTCTTTTTCAATTTCTATTAATTCTGCATCTTTCGGTATTTCTTTAAAAAAATAGGGTTTTGTAAAAAAATCCCAATAGCTATGGGGTTTTTTTAAAGCTTCTTTAGTCAATTGGAGTGTTGTTTCTACTTTCAATCTTCCATCTTCAAGTTCTTTAAATTCAAAATAAGCTGGCAAAAGATATAAAATTCCAGAAATTTCAATGTTTCTTTCAGGAAGATAAAAAATATGTCTTTTAGGAGCTTTAAACATATTTCCTGAAGCTGGTGAAATAAAATAACCACCGCCTTTTCTCAGGTAATATGTCTTTTCTTTCATAATGAATTAATAAAAAATTAAAAATTTATATGAAAATCAAAAGTGCAAGAGAACCTATAATAACTAAAATCATGGAATGCTTTAGACCTGATATTATACTGCCTTCAGACAATTTGCCTATAACCAAACCTGAAAAAAACCCTTGCAGTACTATGAGTATTCTAAAAATATCATTATAAAATCTGTTAAGCTCTTCAAAATCTGAAAGCCCGAGTTCAGGAGAAGAAATACCTTGTAAGCTTGGAATCAAATATATCTGCATCATAATTAAGACTCCTATGAAAACAAAGAAAATTATGTATCCTGTCAGCATTTGATTATGAACTATAGAAGAGCGTTCTTTGTTTATTCTATTAACCTCCACAATACTTTTACCAACAGAATCAAAAATATCAGCAATATCTCCTCCACCTTTATGGGTGTCGATAATCGTTAAAACTGTTCTCCTTAAAGGTTTGGTAGTACGATTTGCAAATCTTGTAAGAATCTTATCAAGAGGTACACCCCAGTCTACTTGAACAATCATTTTCTTAATGTAGGGAGTTAGTGCTCCATAATAAGTATCTTTTGTTGATTTTATTGCCTGCGGTATTGTCATTCCTGTTCTTATATTTTGTGCTACGTCTCTTAAAAAATCTGGAAATCTTTCTTCTACTTCTTTACGCTCCCTATATTTTCTATATTGAAAGATAAATGGACCTACTGGTATGATGAGGATAGAAATGATGCTTAAACTAAGTGATGATAAAAAAACCAAGTTAAAAATAGCAAGTGTTATTCCTACCAAAGTTGTTATCAAAGTTATTTTTAGTAATATATCCATTTTTTTCATTAAATCACATTTTAGGTTGAGTTAATTGAAGGAATGTTAAAAATATTATGTTTAAACCTGTAAGTGAAATCAAACCAATGTTTATCAATTCATTTATTCCAAATCCAAATAGTTCTCCTTGCATTATACTTAAAACAGGTAGCATTATTATGAATACCAGAGGAGCTGCAATTAGCAAAGCTGTATAAAAATCTGCATAAATTGTTAGTTGCTGTACGTATTTGTTTCTTCTAATCCTATAATCAAACATTGCTTTTTCAGCCTCTTCTTTTAAGAAATTATTGAGATTGCCTCCAGTCTGGATTGTTGTCAGAATTCCTTGTAAAAAGTCTTTAAAGATGGGTGACGGAGATTTTGATGCAACCTCTTTTATAGATGTCATCTCATCCATTCCAAAAACTTCAACATTTCTTCTTATCTTGTTTGCCTCTCTAGAAATTTCGCCGTATTCTTTAAATCTTGAAATAACCCTAAACATTACTCTTGGTGGAACTCCAGAACCTGCAATGGCTGACATATGGTTTAATGCAAATGGTAAATTTGACTCTATATCACTTTTTCTTCTTTGTGCTGAGGATATTGGATAAATATAATATGAAGAAAATGTAATAAGAGAAAATAAAGTTGGTAGAACTAGCAAACCGAAAATGATTTGTAAAATACCCAAACCTAAAAACATTGAAAATGCCAAAGTAATAAGAAATGACACGATGTAAACAAATGTTGTGAGAAAGAATACAATTGCTAAATAAGTTCTAAACAAAATTTTTGCATCAGCTCTGTAGAGTGATATTTTTAATATCTTGAAATAATCAGAATATTTGTCTGCCCGCCTTCCAAAAAGCTTTATTGCTGGAGCTTTTAAGAAATGATAATCTCTTACTTTTTCTTTTTTAATTTCCTTAGTCTGTTTTTTAACTCTACGTTTCTTAGATTTTTTAGGCATAAGATAAATTTAGAATTCTTTTATTAATTAAAATAACTGGTTTTCGATATTTCAGAAATTTAAAGCTTCGAAAAGGCTTCTTCTTTATGATAGACTGTAACGCCTTTGTTTGATATTCTGTATGGGTGAAGTTTATTTGAGTGCTCAGAGCCTCTCATTTTCCAGACCGTCAATGCTCTGGAAAATTGAGAACCTGTTCTGCTATAGTATAACACAATAACATTATCTGTTACAAATTCTTCTACTCCAAATCTTGATAACGAATGTTGTTCTGGCAGGGTTTCTGAAATCAAAATTGATGTACAACCCAATTTTCTTAGTAGTAGAGATATATTGAATACCATTCTTCTTATATCCGGAACATCTCTTACATACAACCCTAGAGCAGATATAGAATCTATAACAACTCTTTTGGCATCTATCTTTTTAATGTTGGTCTCTATTAACTCATAAATATCTTCAACATGAAATGGATCATATCTAACAAAAATAATCTTGCCTTTCCTTTCTAAAGGTTCGAAATCCCAACCAAAATCCAAACAATTATTTTTTATATTATCTACAGGTTCTTCAAAACTAACATAAACCCCAGGATGATTATGTTCTTTAACTCCTGAATAAATGAATTGTGAAGATGATATTGTTTTTCCTGTTCCTGTTGTTCCTGTCAACAAAGTTAAAGAATGAGGTAATAGGCCTCCCCCTATTAATTCATCTAATCCTGGAACACCAGTTTCTATTCTTTCTTTTTTCATAAATTATATCTGTAGTTCTTTTATTATAAAAATAATGCTCCTGGTGCGATTTGAACGCACGACCTACTGCTTAGGAGGCAGTCGCTCTATCCAAACTGAGCTACAGGAGCATATTGATTAATAGAAATTTATAGTATAAAAATTTCATATAAAAACTTTAATTTCTTTCTTGTTCGTTATTGCTCTCAATAACGACTTCCCTAAATCTGAGCCTTTAGAAATTTTTATTTGTCCGGACCTACCAATTGTTGCAGAAAACAAATATTCATTATCAACATAAATATTTGCATTTTTACCAGGAATTTTTTTACCAAATGAAAAAACAATATAAGCTCCTGTTTCATGAATATCAAATTTCACTTGTTTTCCTAGAGATTCAACAAAAGGTTGTACCTCTATTGAGATTCCAAGTTTGTCTTCTATTGATTTTATTGTTTTTCCTTCTTTTCCTATTAACATTGGTATTACTTTGTTACCAACCTTTACAATAACATTGTTATCTGATAAAAATTCTATTTTTGCTGAAGGATCAAATCTTCTTATTTCAGTTTTTATTCTGTCTCCTGCTAGTTTTTGTAGAGCAGATTTTTTCTCTTTTTTAATCGGAATAACTGTTGTTTGTTCTCCATAAGTGTATATTTCATATTCCAAACTTTTTGTTTCAAAATCTCTGACTTCTACAATTGGCCTTGCTAAGTCTGCCTCTGTCATTCCACTAGGAACTCTGACTGTTAAATTTAAAGAATAAACTCTCTCGATTTTTCCATCTTTGACATATATTATAGTGTCAATAACGTGTGGTATAACTCCTAATTCTATTTTTCCTATAAATCTTTGAACAGCGTCTACAGGATCAGTAGCATGAACAACACCTATCATTCCTATTCCAGCAAGTCTCATATCAGAGAATATATCGAACTCTTTTGGATTTCTCACATCATCAAATATAGTGTAATCTGGCCTTACCAAAAGTAGTATATTAGCTGATTTTACAAAGCTTCCATTCAAAGGAGCATATTGAGTTATTTCTGGTGGAACTTGTAAATCTCTTGGCTGCTCCAAGGTTTTAACAACCTTGCCTTGTTTGAAGTAAAATTCTGCTAAGGAAGCAGAGAAAGTTGATTTTCCACTTCCTGGAGGCCCTGCTACAATTATTCCTTCTGCTTTTTCTGACAATCTGTTTTTTAATTTACCAGAAAGTTTGTAATCATCTAAAGTTAATTTGATTATTGGTCTAACTAAAGTTATTTCTAGTCCATCAGAAAAGGGTCTTCTCGCTATTGAAATTCTTTTTTCCTTTAATTGAATAACTGTTGCTCCATGTAATCCCAATTCTACAAAAGAGTCTTCCTCATATCTTGCTGTATCAAGAATTTCTGTAGCTATTGCTTCTAATTCTTCATATTTCATTGGTCTCTTTTTTAATGCAACAAATTTTATTTTTCCGGGCTTTCCTCTTTTTGCATAAGGAATAGCCCCTTCTTTCAAATGAATAGACATGGTATCATGAGAAAGGAAATCTTCTATTTTAATTTTTTTCTTTTTCTTATAAGATTCGAAATATTTTACTCTTATTCCTTGGACTTGCGCAACCAAACCTTGTAAAAGATCGCAAGTAACTAGAACAGCATTATTTTGTTTTGCAACATCTTGTATTAATGCGTCTATTCTTCCTGACTTAGCTAATAATATATCTTCATAGCCTGGTCTTTCACCAACAAAAATCAGATTTAATTTGTGCTCGTCCTTTAATTTTCTTATTTTCTTTATTTCCTCTAGACCTATGAATCCTATTTCTCTTCCTCTAGATGCTTGTGCTTGCAATTCTCCTATAACAAGTTCGGGAATCAAAATCTCGGATTTTTCTAGCTTTTTTGATCTAATCAAATCAGTGATTTTTCCGTGAATTAATGCAGATGTATCTACACATATTCTGTTCAATTTTACATCTTTTTCCTCAATTTTTCTTCTTCTTTTCATAAAATCACTTATTTCGTGAAATATTTAAAACACTATATAAATGTTTCTTAACTCACATATCCGTGTATAATTTTTTTAAAATATGCTTTCAAAAAGAATAAAGCTTAAAAAGTTTTATAATTTAAGAATTAATATGAAAATAAGATGCCCTGAGTGCGGATCAATAAAGATTGCAAAAAGTTTAGGAGAGGTCAGTTGCAGGAAATGCGGTTTTGTAATCGAGGAAAACATACTCGTGAGCTACTAAAAAAATATTTTTAATTTTCTACACATGGCTATGTATTAGTACCCTAAAACGATTTCACAATTTCATCTATTTTCTCAATTTTCACTGACTTTTCTTCACCTGTATTCATATTTTTCAATTTAACCATATCTTTACCTAATTCTTCTTTACCTATTATTATCACATAGGGAATTTTCAAAGAATTGACATATTGTAGTTGTTTACTTAGACTCCTATTAACTAAATCAGTATCAGCTTTTATATTATATTTTCTTCTCAATTTTTGTACAATCCTTAGAGCATTATTTCTAACATCATCACTTGCAGAAACTACAAAAACTTTTACTGGGTAATATTTTTCCTTAAATTTTATTATTTCCATTAATCTATCAACGCCTAATCCAAAACCAGTTGCAGGCAAGTCTTGTCCTCCATATAGACCAATCAATGTATCATATCTTCCACCTGAAGCAATAGACCCAATGTCTTCATATCCTTTGACAAAAGTTTCAAAAACAAACCCAGTGTAATAGTCTATTCCTCTAACTACAGTAGCATCAAATCTTATATTATCTACACCAAGCAATTTGGCTGATTTTATTATATTTCTTAAATTTTCAAACTCTTGTGATGCCTCATTTCCAGAAAAAATTTGTTTTCGTTTTTCATAAACAGCTGACATATAATTTTCTAACTCGTCTATAGACTTGTAATTCTCTAACATGTTTATTAACGGTGTAGACTGAGTTAGTGAATCTAGACCTAATGATTCTAGTTTTTTTGTTACAGCAGAAAATCCAATTTTTTTTAATTTATCTATCTCTCTCAAAGAACCAATCCACGAAGATTTTTTAACTTTAAAAAATTGAAGAATTCCATCTACAATTTTTCTAGAATTAATCTTAAAATAAAAATCTTTTATACCAACAGCTTTCAATGAATCAGAGACTACAGCAATTATTTCTGCATCTGCTTCTGATTTATCTGATCCAATTAGTTCTATTCCTGCTTGCCAAAATTCACGCCATCTTCCTTTAGTTGGACGATCATATCTCCACATGTTTGTTATATAATAAAACTTAATTGGTTTCTGTACCGAAGGATTAGAAGAAACTATTCTACAAATTGGAACGGTTGGATCAAATCTTAATCCTAGTTTTCTTCTACTTTTATCTTTGAAGACATAAATCTCTTTTTCTATATCAGGACCAGATTTTTTAGCAAGTAACTCAAAATCTTCAAATGCTGGTGTACAAACTTCACCGTATCCATAATTTTCAAAGACCTTTCTGATTTTTCCAAATATCTTTCTCCTTCTAGACATTTCTTCAGGTAAAAAGTCTCTAGTCCCTCTTGGTGGTTGAAATTTCATAAACATACCTTCCTTATTAGCTGTTCATAAATTCTCACAGCTCTTCTTAAGTCTTTAATTAATATGTATTCATTTGCAACATGAGCCAATCTTACTATACCTGGGCCAAAGGTGATACATGGAACTC
>JABAOC010003492.1_pt5 | contig 32598 bp, 30 predicted proteins | sample 7062161 | NCBI WGS metagenome assembly JABAOC01 (sample SAMN14538625, study PRJNA623070) | marine sediment metagenome | biome: marine biome [ENVO:00000428]; feature: marine pelagic biome [ENVO:01000023]; material: deep marine sediment [ENVO:00002113] | place: India: Gulf of Khambhat ... | reverse complement strand
TAAATTAGCAATCCTACGGCAAGAAAGTGGTTTTATTAGCCCGTAACGAAACTATTTTTGGTTAGTGTAAGTGTTTGCTCAAGGGAATGTCCTTTATTTATCACTGTCACTAACTCAGGTACCTACCCTTTGTAGATTGACAAATTCTCTGGATTGGAGGAATATTATCATGGTAACTACCTCATTAAGAGGTACTCCAATTTTTTCTGATAGTGAATAGATAGTGTCGCTTCCCAATTCATTGACAAGATCTACAAGCATGGGATATTGTTGAAGGAAGACTCGGTTGGGAAATTTTTCCACGTCAGATCGGAGGATTTCGTTTGGAAATAGTGGGATAAGTTCCTTGGATCGTAGCATCATCTCCAGAAAGTGTTGGGTTCTTTCTTGCTTCGATTCAGAATTCTGGACGCTCAACACATAGATGAGTACTTCTTTAAGGGTATCTCCATCGATGTCTAGACCTAACTTTTCAAGTAGTAAAAGAAGGATATTGAACCAAGTTAGCAAGTTCCATGAGAGTTTTTCTCTGGACAGGGCGACTAGAGCCGTTTCAAAATTTTTGGAATAAAGGGTTGCTAAATGATAGCCGTTCCATTCCGTTTGTGTATGGAACCCCCATACAGGAAGAATTCCGGGCTTTGCTGGCGGGAATCCCATAGGCGGTTCAGGTTGTCTTGTAACTAATCGGAAGAGGAAGAGTTCCATTTCTGAGGTGTCATTGCCGTCAATCATATCCGGAAAGTACCGTCGCAGAAATTTTTTATTTTTCAAGTCGACAAAAATCAAGCCAAGTAAAGATGCCAACTCTTGGATGGGCATAATTGGCGCGCGGATCCTGCGAAAGCCCTCGATTACTTCGAGCTCTTCGATCTCAACCGATTTAGGGATCAAAGTATCCCAAAGAATTTTCGGGAGCGTCTCTATTTGTCCTTCAGATCGACTCATCACCATTTTTGCGAGTGTGAGGATTCCATAAAGCGTTTCCCCCTCCTCGGCGAGTTTCTTCTCGTCTACTGCAAAAAGAAGGAGATCTGTTAGATATTCAGGGAATTCTCTTCGTTCATACCGAGCGACAACAATCTGTTCCTCTTGAATCCCCTGAAACTCGATCCCTGTGTATGCAAGACCCTCATACACCTCTGATCTTCGGGCAGGATCCTTCAACAACTCACTAGTCTTGCTTTTTGGCCGAATGTCTGCAATCCACGTGAGGGGGCCCCATTGGCGATCAAATTTGATTAGTCCGACGCACAGGACACTTTTTGTGCGAAGTCCTGCCATAACTTGAGGGGGGAGGACCATGGGTTTCCAATCAATAGGGCTTTTATCGGACAATGGATCCAACCACAAGATTCAGGGTTTTTGATTTAGGGTACACACCGATGACAATTTGGAAGGAATTTCAGAGAATACAAATATTTTCAAACAACAGAAACCGAATCATATGTAAATAGTTGTCGGTTCACTTGAATATTCATAAGGAATAATGATCATGAAGAATAGATGGGGTCTTGTTCTATTCATTAACCATTTTGTGCTGGGATTTCGCATGGATGGTGTTTTGAGGCACAAAATATTATCATTTCAGGATCAATTTATCCAATTCAGACCGAATTCTTTTCCTAAGCACGTTTTCTTTTGCTAGGTGACCCGCAGCTAAAACCTTCCCGTTAAGATAGACCCTATATGCAATTCTGTATTTTAGCATATCTTCACGGTTGTCTACATTAACTTCATTTAATACAACTCTTTTTCCGAATTCCTTGGCAACATCCTTCACAAGAGCAGTATTACGTATATGTATAAGGCAACGATCAGTATGGAAGAGATCAATGACAATTTTCCCCTCAACCTGTTTGGCTTCTTCATAGTTCCCACCCCTTCCAATCCATCTAGGAATTTCAACTTCATCAAATTGTTTAAAAAGCACAACACCGTTCCCTACAGCTTTTCCAACTTCTACAAACCCATTTTTCTTTAATAAGGCGCTGGGCATCCAGATGGGGTCCCAACAAGTGACTACCACCCCTTTTCGGTTCTTCCTCTTCGAATCAAGTAGGCACACCTGAAGAAGCCGCTCTCCTACATTTTTTCCCCGTTCTTGCTTTTTCTCGTTTAGGCACCAGATGACCATAATATCTTTCCCGACAACCTCAAGGTTTGAGAATTCGATCGGATAATACTCAATGAACCCGATAGGGCGTCCAGCCTTGTAAGCAATTTGCGCAGATGCGCCATCTTTTAGTTTACGTAAAAGAAACTTCTGTTTTCTCCTCCATGCTTCACTGATGCGTTTTCTGTCTCCTTTGGAGTACCAATCTTCCACCTCAGGATATCCTAAGCAGAAACGCGCAACATCCCCAATATTATCCTTACATAATCCCCGGATCTCAAGCATCTCAGTCAATACTTGAAATATCATTTGGGTCATGTATTTCTTGTGAACTTGTCAATTAAGTATCAATGATTCAGCACCCCATGCAGGTCTGCTAGCTGAAATCCCCGGCCCTGTCACAATGGAAGATTCCTAGGACATGATGTGCCATTTGTTCGGTGGTGAGCCCCGAGCGAGAAGACACACATACGGTGGTAAGGACACGANNACACGACCCAGGCTCCATCCCCGATTCTTCATGTATGAAGGAATCTAAAGTATTTTGCCTTTCAGATTCCACTCGTCTGTCAGGTATTTTTCTCTTCGAAGTTTTGCGACAAGTGTTTGTTCATATGGTATTAGAGTTTCTTCCTCATTAAACTCTATATCTAAGACTTTTTGGAATCCTTCAATTAGGGCGTGGTAGGCGCTTTCAAATGTGATTATTGATGCAAGCTCGTGTTTAAGAGAAGTGATTCTTTCTTTAGCAACGCATACCACGTCGGTGATAGTCTTAGCCCATGGAACCCTAAGAAAGGTAAACATTTTCGTGAGATCGACATCCAAAAGAAAGGTGCCATGCTGAAGGAGTACTCCCCCTTTGTGAAATTGAGAGCTTCCAGAAATTTTCTTTCCGTCTATGGCTATGTTGGGGCAGTTTCTTTGGTCGCTTGGGATAAAGTTGGTGTTTACGCCAAGAATTTTGGCGCCTTCAATTAGTCCGTTGCAGATGATGTTATAGGCGATAACGACATCTTGAGTTCCTAAGTCCTCTTCTTTTACAACTACACTATAAGTAATTTCTCCTTCAAAGTCGTGGTAGACTGTTCCTCCACCAGTAGGTCTGCGGACAAAGTCTACGCCGTGATTTCTGCAGTTTTCCACATGAATTTCGTTGAAGATATTTTGAAAACGTCCAATTGAAACGGCTGAGGGGTTCCAACGATAAAAACGTAGGGTGTTGGAAACCACTCCTTCAATTCGAGCAGTAATGATCGCTTCATCGATAGCCATATTGGTAAATGCGTCATACGTCTGTAGCTTTAGTAGTCTCCAAGCACTCAATTTTATCCACGCTTTTGTAACTATACAGTATACTAAAATCCCTTTCCAACGTTACAAAACGCAAGGTAAATTAGAAGAATCCTTTGATCCATAGAGAATGTTTTTCTAGTCGAGTTCGCTTTAGACAACTTAATTTATTCTAGAGACTTGGATACACAATAAAGCAGAAGATTTTAATGGGGTATACTGATTATAAGGGCGTGAGAGTCCAAGAATTGAAAAGAGAGCCAAAACCAAAGTGGATCCGGACCAGACTCCCAACACGAAAAAAATATGGTACGCTAAAATCTATACTAAAAATAAAAGGACTCCACACGGTTTGTACAGAAGCTTTTTGTCCGAATCAGACAGAGTGTTGGGAATCACGCACCTTAACGTTTCTACTGCTCGGAACGCTCTGTACACGCCGCTGTAACTTTTGTGATGTAAAATCTGGCCACCCGCATCAAGTGTTAGATCCGGAAGAGCCAAACAAATTAGCCCGAGCCGTCTCCGAGCTTGGTTTAAAACATGTGGTGCTGACATCAGTAAATCGGGATGATTTGAGTGATGGGGGTGCCAGCCATCTGAGTCAATGCATTCGGACGATTAGGCACGTTAACTCCCAAGTCAGTATTGAAATCCTCTTACCGGATTTTCAAGGAAATATAGAGGCGATTCAAACAATTGTGGCGAGTGAACCTGATGTTATCGGTCATAACATTGAAACAACGGAAGTCCTTACTCCCAAGGTTCGCGATAGACGATTCACATTCCACCAATCCTTGTTTGTCCTAGAATCGATTAAAGAGTTGAACCCTCGCCTGTTGACGAAATCCTCTCTCATGTTAGGACTTGGAGAAACGGATGAACAAGTGTTAGCCACACTACGAGCGTTACGGGAGGTGAAAGTGGATATAGTAACCTTAGGTCAGTATCTCCAACCATCCCGTCGCCACATATCAGTAGTTGAATACATTACACCTGCTAAGTTTGAATTCTGGGAACAGGTAGCGCTGGAGCTAGGTTTTCTAGCGGTAATTTCGGGGCCACTAGTTCGTAGTTCATACCGCGCAAGCGAACTGTTCGTTGAGCATAATTTGAATAAAAAACGCGCTTCTAGTGAAGTATAGGTTCATAATCTCTGAAAAGTGGTGAAGATTCATTAAATTGAGTGTATTAAAAGCTCGAATTTACAATGGGTATTAATATTAAGATTAGATTATCATAAATAACGTTTTAAGCCGATCGTTATCTGAGTATCATCACTATTATGAAAGAAACCCAGACTTTTAATGTGATTATAGTACCCGAGTATCATGTTATCAAATATAAGAAGTCTTGATTTAAATAATCATAAGTAAACAATGCACAAAAAAAGAAAAAAGGCGGGCTATTCTGTGCGGTGTGAATCGCATCTCCACTTTAATGTATAATACTTGCCCTATATAAATGTATTCTAAATTTCAAGACCAGAGGGGAGTTTTTTTCCGAAAAAAAGAATAATTTCACGCTTTTTACGATAGAGTAATATTTTTATGATTTTTATGATTTTTATGATTTTGAATAATATAATAATGATAAAATTGCCTTGGATACTCCAGAGGGAAGAACCGGCTAGGTGTGACTTATTGGAGGAAAAAAATCAAATTAATCAAGAAAAACACAAAATTAGTGTGGTATTGGATCATCCCACTTTCCAATGGCTAGAAAGGAATGTAAGAAACCGAAGTGCTTTCATACGAGAACTTATCACGGACTTTAGCACACAACAAAATATTGATCACAAACTGAAGAGTGTTGCTGACACCTTGATGAAGTTGAAAGGGCTTGAGTTAACCTTTATTCCCGGACAAATCTACCGTTCTCTTATTGATATTGGATTAAAGCATGATCCTGAAACAGTAACTGATTTATTCCGAAATAGTGGGCGATTTCTTGGAATCTATATTTCTTCGTCCCTCCCTGCTCAGAATTGGTTAGTCACTTTACAACAGATATTCAAGGATCTGTTCCTAGATATGCACCAAATTTCAATTAGCTTAGAGGCTGAATCCACCCTTTCACTTCGCTTCGTTTCCACAATGTATTCAGATCGGGTTTTATTCCTTATTGGAATCTTGCTTGAGGAAGCATTGAACCGTCTGGGGTTCAAGATCTCTGAACAAAGTGTAGTCACAGGGATGCTCTCTCAAACTTATAAAAATCAAATATAATGTCTACAATTGGATTTTAAGTATTAATAGTTCCTAGTCCCTGGACTATGGGATCAGTTTGGAACTAAATCGCAGCCTCTAAGGCCCCTCCTCCCCATGGATCTTTTTGTTTAATAATAAGGTTAACAAGGTATATAAAGGTTTCTTGCACGTTTAGTCCCGTTAAGGAACTTGTCTCAAAATAACCCTGGATATTGTTTTCCTGAATGAAATGGCTAAGTAAATCTTGAGGAAAGTCAACATCCTCTATCATGAGATCTGCTTTCGTCCCAATGAGGACAATTGGGGCACTTGGAGCTCCTCTGCGTACAATATCCGCCCATTCGTTAAGTTCTTGTATTGTACGCACTGCACTTGTCAGGTCTAATGCCAAAATTACTCCATGGGCCCCTATACAATACGACTCAAAAACTGACATCTGTCTGAATCGTTCTTGGCCTCCAAGGTCCCAGATGATTAGCTTGACCGTCTTAGAGTCCTCTCTTTCCTCTAGAACAATGGTGTGGGTTTGAAACGATACACCAATTGTCATTGAAAATTTAAGAAATTGGCCTGACAAGAAGCGATGAACCAACGTAGTTTTACCAACACCACCTGCTCCGGCTACAATGATCTTAAGTTTGTAGTCAGGAGTCTCTTTTAGAGGCCTACGTTCCATCATTTTGAGTCTCACATCTTTCCGAATAGCTGATAGGATTTATATCATAATGGTAGGATTTGTTGAGTTTCTTTTAATTGGAACATAAATACCTTATAGGGTTTCCAATGATTTAGATCTGAAGTCTGCATGAAGGTAATTGGATTTTTAAGAGGCTTTTGAAGGGATTCGGTCTTTTATGAGCTACATTTGTCATGCAGAACATTCTATATTAAAGTAATGAATCAGTTTGGAATTGCGTTCTAAGATACTAACCATTACATTTAGTATATTAGGGCTTTTCCAGGGGATTCAAGTGCTTGGATGCGTGAGTGAGTTTCCCTCTGGGAAATTCCATGTGATATTATATTTATTATATTACTGGTTTGGTGAAATCCTGTGGTTTGGTGTTGTGTGAAAGACTACCTAAAGATCCTTAAAAACATCACGTTTTTCAGATCAGGAGTGATTACGTAAGGTTAGGATTGTTAAATCTATAAGCCACTTATATAGCTCAACCCAGAAGTCGCTAGTAACCCATTTTTAACCCAGATTATATCTATTTCGAATTTTAATTTCTAAAGGTACAAGGATAAGAAATGTATCCTTCCCGAATAAAAAATAATTTTATACGAGTTTTATAAAGAGAATTTGTATTACTCTCAAGAAAACAAAGAGCCTCTGTCAACAGAATCAGAAAGATCCTCTTTCTATGGTTCGCTTAAGAGAACAGCGATATGAACAGAGGAATGGTACCAAATGAAATTGTCTCACAGATTAGAAGTGCTGAAGAAAAATGGCAAAAGTGTCAAAAGATTTGATGCAGTTGGACATCCCTGTAAAGTTGTTGACCTTAAAAGAGGTCTATTAAGTGCATGACTCCGCCAAACCCGATAATGTTTTAAGTATAGTTCACTTCTATTTCTTGAAACGAATTAACCATAAAAATGCTTCTCANNCTCAGGAGCGTTCGACATTGAGTGAAATTCCCGAACTTGAAGAGATCTTGACATCAATAGAATCTGCAACGCAGTCGCTTCAGGATGTCCATTCCAAAATCACCCCACTTCGTGATTTGGTCATAAAGCAGAGTCGTGAATTGGAAGAGAAGTTAGCAACAATTCGAGACCTTGATGACAAAATCAATACCCTCGAAAGCCAATCAAAAGCGCTTAAAAACGAAAGATTGTCATTAACCACTGAGAAAAGCTCGTTGGAAGATGAACTCCGCAAGAAAGCCGCAGACTATGACGCGCTGCTTAGCCAGTTCGAAAATATCTCTGCAGAATTCAAATCAATTCAAGAAAAAGAAGAAGTTACATTGGATGTAAGGCAACTATTGTCGCTCTATGTAGCTCTTCTTGAAGATATCTATGCTGCTCGACCGCACATTCGAATTCTCTGGCTCTTGCATGGTGCCAAAGGAGTAGTTGGCATGTCGCGCCAAGAAATCACGAAAACCTCCGGTTATGCGCCTGCAGCGGTTCTTGCAGCTGTACACGACCTCGCAAATGCTGGGTTTATTGGTTACAATGCCGAAACACAACTCATCACACTGCAAAAACGGATCTTTGAATAACTAAAGCACTGATATTTTGCATAAAATTCCTTTCAACACATTTAAACGACAAACCTTCTAGAAAACTGAAAATCCAACTCTTCCCATGCCTGAAGCATAATCGCCAAGACTTATTATTGAGTGGTGAGTGTACTATTTAGATACTCTGGGAATTGAGCGGATCGTTGAACTCAAGTAGGTCAAGGGTGATTACCTTGTCAAATGAAGAAGAACAGCCTGTTGTCATGACCGGTGCAGATATCATCTGCACGGTCGAGGGATGTGGCAAGCCAGCACAAATTAGGGTGCTTCCTCATGCGTTTCAACGTGTGATGTTGTGTGACGAGCACTATCAGAAGATATCAGGATCAGGACTAACAGTAGAAGAAAGCGAAGAATAGTTCCTCAGTTGTAAACTTACTTATGTTTTCCTAAAGTTATTGGCTTTGCCATCGTCTCTAATTCGTTGATTGAAAATGATTACGAAAAACTCTACTATTTGACTTATCAAACTTTGTTAGAGTATTCATTCTATATGTAACCTTATAGTTCTCATGTTCTAATCTAATTACATCATTAAACGATATGAATAAAACTCACTGAATCGAATTGAGCCAGTCTTTAGCCCAATAACCTTATGACCCATTGGAGATCATCTTTGGCGATGGATTCTCCATAATTATGCTCCTAGTAGTATGAATAAAGGCTTTCCCTTCTGTAGATATCTTTTTCAATCAAAGGAGACATGATAAATTTGGATTTTGCGAATTTGGAGATTGGAGTGCCCCCACCCATCTTGCCACCATTAGAAAATTCGTTACGAGTGGCTAAGCGGATCGATGAGATGGGGTACCATGCTATGTGGTATCCGGATCATCTGATGGGATGGATTCCTGAATCTATTTGGAACCCGGACATAATACCCTTAGCGAAGTTCCAACCATCACCCCATATCTTCTTTGATACATTTTCCCTTATAGCTGCTCATGCCATGCATACTCAACGAATAAAATTTGGAACAGCTGTTACTGAGCCGATTCGCCGACATCCAGTGATGTTAGCTCAGGCGGCACTAACTCTCGACCATTTGACAAAAGGCAGATTTATTCTAGGCATAGGAGCTGGTGAAGCAGAGAATATTATCCCCTATGGGATGAGCTTCAAAGAGCCAGTAGGCCATTTAGAAGAAAGTTTGAAGATAATTAGGAAGTTCTGGAAGCATCCTAGAAAATCAATTTCTTTCGAAGGAAAATATTGGCAAATGAAGAATGCGGTTCTTGCCCTTGAGCCGTATAAAAAGGATTTTCCCCCTCCTATCTTTGTAGGGGCACATGGTCCGCGTATGCTACGAATCACAGGAGTGCTTGCAGACGGCTGGATCCCAACAATACTATCTGTAAAAAGTTATGCTGAGAAATTAAAGGTGATTCATGCTGTTATGAAGAAAGCTGAGCGTGATCCCAAACAATTCATTCCTGCTATGTGGGCGCTAACAATTCTCACCGAAGAGCATGAAGACTGCCACAAACTCTTTAACACACCGATAGCAAAGGCATGGGCACTGATCAGCCCAAGTGAATTGTTCGAACAAGCTGGCATGAAACACCCCCTTGCAACTTATCTCGGAAAAACCAAAATCAACCCCCTTATCGACTATATTCCAACAAATTATGATCGTAATGCAGTTCTCGAGATGATAGACCAAGTTAGTCCTGAAGTAATGGAAATAGTATTTCTTCATGGAACTAGAGATGAAATAATAAAGCATTTAGAAGAATATTATCGTGTGGGACTTCGTCACATCATTTTCTGGAATATAACTGGAATGATTGATCCTACTAAGTATAGAACGTCTCTTTCTATTCTTTTGGAGATCCTCGATTATATGAAGGGGAAATAGGTATAATAAAGTGAAGATCGAATCTATTTACGTGTTATAATTTAGAATTTTGATAAAAATATCCTTCTTCTCATGCCTTAAGGGCCGATATGACCCCTGTTCGTTTGACAAATAACTGTGGTGAGCCCTGTCCTATTTAATAATGTCTTTATGTGTTGCATTTCCTTAAAAGAGGGGCGTAAGAGCCTTTTCGCTCGGAATTCAGGCCGGTAGTCGAGCACGCACACCTGGATCTCTGGATCCCAACTTGCTAATCGATCTCCAATCCGCTCAATTTCTTCCAGGTCAATCAATTTCTTGTTGTAGGGGATTCCCACTCCTATGAACACATTATCCTTATAATTATCTAGAAGATACTTCACAGTCGACCAAGCCGTGTTGTGGTATTTTCTAGCTAGGACTCGATCTCGGAGGCCTGTAATTCGCATGAATGTATCTAGTTCTAAGCCTTTTAAATCTGGACCGATATCCGTTAAGCCACTGGCAACTAGTTCATCTAAATAGTCTGGTGTTAGAATACAAGCGTTTGTATCAACATGGAACCTTGCCTTGTTATCTGGGTTCAACTGTTTAAGTTCTACTAAATAACGGCTCAACCACCGTCGATTGAGTGTAGACTCACCTCCACTAATCGCCATCCTGTCAACCTTGCAGGATTTTCTAATTTTAGTTATTTCACGCGCCGCCTCATATGGTGTTAAAGGCGATTCCACTGAGGAATATGTGACCCTCCAATTTTGACAACTCGGACAGCGAAGAACGCATCCTGAAGCAAAAATTGCTACTTCTATGTATCCCCATAATCCTTTTTGTTTAACTTGCCAAGGTGTTCCCACTCCCCCAACAGAATGCCCTTGAAATCCAGAAACGATCCTTAACGATTGCTGTTTTCCTGATCCGCTAGTTTGGACTCGCATACCATCTCGGACAGGAGTTATGCAAGTGGGTTTCAATTTACCATCAACAAGAACAGCGCAAGACCAGCAACCACCTGTTTGGCAGGGAACAAAGAGGTCACTTTCATCAGGAAATTTTGATAAGGTGAAACCAAGCAGTTCCAGAGCCCGAAGGAGAGTAATTCGTTCAGGTACTTCATGACTCTCTCCATCGACTTCAAGGTTAATAGTCTTTCGAGCACAGGGATCAGGAATCAAATGTCGCGCTTCATTTGGGCAGGCTGTGACACAAGTCCCACAACCCGTACAGGCTTGGGAGCTAGGGCAAGCGATGCTCAATTCACAGAATAGGCAATTCGTACAAAGTTCTTCATGTCTTACAACATGTAGAAAATCTTGAGAAATCATCTTTTCTATCTTCAACAATCAGTATTAAAAATCCGTGGATTGAAGGGTACATGAAAAGAATTGTGATAAGGATATGTTTCAGTGTAAATAGTAAAGTATTACGATGGAGGGTTCGCCCCAGTGCAAAGTGCTTTTGTTGTTCTTGATTTGGATCATTTTGGGGAAATAACAAAAAAAGTTGGCTGGTTGGAGTATAAACCAAACATTGTGTCGGGCTTGTTAACGGAGTTGGTGGCAGAACTCCTTTCGAAACATCATGGATCACATCTCAGAGGAATCAATTATCAGCGTGGAACTGAGGAAGCAGTTTTGTTTTTTTCTGCTCCAGACCCACAAATACTTCTGGAAGATTTAGAGACTCTTAGGAAAAGAATACAACTTCTTCAGGAAGAACTTGGTTTTCCTGTTACCATTAGCATTGGAATAGCATATGGTCCTTCTCTTCACATACGAATTAGTGAAACAAGTGATTTGACGCAAATCCCCCTCTATAAATCAGCTCAAAAAGCCCTTAGAAAAGCAAAAAAACATGGTGGGAATAGAATAATTGTGTTTTGACACAATACACCTCTTTAAACTTCGAAAAAGTCCAAACAAGCCATACTCTTCTATTCAGTGTAATCATTAAGCATAATTATTTTTAGACTTTTCTAGATGTTTTGATTTTTTTAAAGAGGTTGTATTCAACTTTATGTTCACCATAACTCTTTTGTAAGAGTCTTTTCCAGAATTTTGATAAAATTCTTCGGAATCAGATTTACACTGTCGCTTATTAGTCTCAATAATTCTGTTTAAGGGAACGTTGAATATGATTTACTCTAATATTTCCCGAAGAGTGGCTTTGTACTTTTAAATAAACACATTTAAATCGTAAGTTTCCTCAAGATTTATGATATTGAGAGATTAAGCGAGGGAAATACTTTGGAACGACCTGGTAGTAAAACTTCGCCTGTGATTACAGAGCGATTGATGGAATCTCTGAAGGAATTCAGTTCACGAGTATCCTATATTGATGTGATTTCTATTACAAGCCGCGAAGGATTCCCTATATTGGGATACAGTCCAAGTGGACAACAACTTCAGGATGAAGAGCTTGCTGTCGTTTCTTCGCGAGTTGATACTCTCGGAAAATCGGTACGAAGTGAAATACAACGTGGTGAGCTTGATGCTGCTTTTGTAGAGACGGCCGATGGTTTTTTCATAGTTGCAAAGGCCGGAGGCCGTGGATTGCTAACTGCCGTATTTCGAACCGGTGCAAATCGCGATTATGTTCTTCCAGCTGTTAAAGAACTCGCTAATAGGGTAGGCAGACTTCTTGAAGGTCAAGAAGTTCGTTGGAGGGAACTGGTTCGAGCTGCGGTGCGATTTACATATATTCCAAGCGCTCTCCTCAATAAATTTACCCAAAAAGTACATGAAACTCTCATGCCTGCGATTGCAGGACGCATTATCTTTGAGACAGGTACAGAATTCGCCCGAGATATCGCGTCCCTCCTTAGGGATGAAATTAATCCGAAATATCCATTGGATCACGATGAATTTACTAATTTTGTCTCAGCTGTTATAGATATCGTCACAAACGGGACCACTGACATTCAAATGCTGGCACGTACTCCCAAAGAATTTTTAACCACTATTAAGGGATGTGTGTTTTGTCCTGAGATTGGTCAAGAGGTACAATGTAAATTTATGGAGGGTATCATCGATGGGCTTTATTTAGCGGCTACTGGAAAGAATGTCAAAGTGACAGAAATAATCCCCCGTCAGAAAAGAGAGGCAAATTGTGAACTTATTTTTGTGCCTCGATGAAATAATTCACTAAATAATCTTTAAATCCCTAATGAGTCCTTTAAATGTTTTAGTGTATCAACTTTCGATTCAGATCAAATAAGAGAGTTTGATTCGATCTTTAAAGAACCGTATTCTATTAGAACTCCAATCAAAGACTAGGATTCTCAATAAGAATTCGATAAATGACTTTTATTCATGAATAATTTAGCTTGTTTCATTTTTGAGATGCAGTGAAGAATAAAAAGGAGGTCAATCTCTATAAATTGAACAAAACTGGAAGAGAGATGAGTGTTATCCACTGAATTTGAAAAAGATTACGAGGGATCTACATGGTAATAGAAACTGCATTAGTTCTTGCTGCAGGTCATGGAAAAAGGATGAAACCTTTGACCGAAATTATTCCTAAGCCAATGCTTCCAGTTGCAGGAAAACCCTTTTTGGAACATATTTTTCTCATGTTACGTGGAGCTGGGATCCGCCGCGTTATCACAGTTGTTGGATATTTGCGAGACCAAATTTTCTCGTATTTCAACGAAAAAAAACAAAAGGGTTTGAAAATTCAATATGTGGTACAGAAAGAGCCATTAGGTATGGCGCATGCCGTGAAGGAAGCTAGAAAGCTCCTTGATAAGGAACAAGATTTTTTGGTGTGTGCTGCGGACTCACTTTTTTCTTCAAATCAGGTAAAGAATCTCATAAGAGAACATAATAGGCGTCATGCATCTATTACTTTATGTCTTCAAAAAATAAAGCTTAACAAACCTATAGACACTGCGCTTGTTCATCTCGAAAATGATGGACGTGTCTCTTATATTATTGAAAAACCACTTTTGGAGTCAGCCCCAAGTGATATTGCTTGCCGCCCGATTTATATATTTGATAATGAGATATTAAATCAAGTGGAACTTGTGAAAAGATCAAACAGAGGGGAATATGAACTACAAGATGCAATTCAAGCAACGATTGATTTAGGTAAGCGGGTTTATGGAATCCTTATAAACTCATTCACAACCTTAAATGATATTAACGATTTTCTTTCAGTAAATTGGTTATTTCTAGACAAAATTGGACATTCTATTCAAGGAAAGCTTGCGAAAGACGCCTGTATAATTACTCCCACCCTTATCTGCCAAGGCAGTTTCATTGAATCCGGTTGTATAGTGGGTCCTTATGGTTATATAGAGACAGGAGTTACGCTAGAAGCGGAAGTGAATGTCAAGAACACAATTATTCTCTCTGGGGTTATAGTGGGAAAGAATGCTAAACTAATTAACTCAGTGGTCTTGCCTAATACAGTTGTGCCATCTGGCGCTCAAATAGGGCACGAGGGAACAAATGCGGTTGTTTGCTTTCCTGCAACTTATTACAATTGATGGGCATTTCGCAATCCCAATAAAATCTGCAGTTATGCAACTAGGGTTTTTTACAGTTGTTTATTATTAATAATGCTGATGGGACTCCTAAGTAATAGATTTCCTCAGACTACTCTCAAGTAAATGGTTTTGCTCCTTAGACTTAGGAGTCTAATGATAATCTGAAAATCAGATTACTCAGCGCTGTTAAGGATTAGGTTAGGGGAGTTCTTAAAAGCAAGCTTTTGGAAGCGAAATATGAGGGGATTTTTCAGCGCTTTTTTGCTGGAACAAAGAGCTCAATAGCCCGAGTAATTCCATCAATTCCTTTGATCTTGATCCCCTGCGATGCGATGAGATGAAGCGTATTCATTTGAACTTCTGTCCATGGTCCCAGATCTGAGAGATTAATATCGAGGTCATGACGAACCTTCATACCTTCAAGGCCTGCTAAAACATCATCACCCGCCAGAATAATACCCGTAAGCCCACGAAACCCAGAAATGACTTGGGAGAGGGTGATTCGCAGTAAATTGATTTTCTCATCATTTGAATTACCAAACATTTCAATGGCTCGTCGAATAACAACAGGTCTAATTGGTTGTTCTTTTAGCTTAAGGGAGAGAATNNAAGAAGTATATACTATTCTCCTTCTGTTCTACAAAAAGGAGCTTCTTTTTGGGAATTAATAAATAATGGAATTCATTCCTGTAATGGTCACTTCGTGAACTAAATTCCACTACAAGCAAGTAAATATTCTTAGAGAGGGTAAAAACATGGAGGTATCCCGATACATCCACCTTTGCCTTAATTAAATCTTTTATCGGAAATTTAATGGGTTTTGTATATATTTGAGGCTTGAATTTCGGTTTATTCTTTATGATATAGGGACTCCAAATGATATTATCCACCGCTGTCAAGCGACTTAACTTTTTAATTTGAATTCTCCAAGAGCGTGGCAAATCTTTAAACAATTCTCTGAATTTCTTACATTTATTTTCTTCTGTTAATTTAATTGATTTTCCTTTCCATTTCTTCACTAACTTCTCAATAATTGGTGCGGGGATGCTACGAACAAGTTGCTGGATGTATACTTCCTCGGAATGAGCTGATAATTCTCTATGATTTACCATGGGGGCTGACTCCTTGTTCTTTTCATGTATCTTGACTTATGATACTCTCTGCTAGCCGCATGAACATCTCATTGACATTCTGAGCGGTCTTAGCAGATGTTTGAATATGATCTATTGAACCTATATTTTTGGCAAATGCTCGCCCCTCCTTCTCCGATATCGCGACAAAATCCACTAAGTCTATTTTATTGCCGACTAGAACAGTCACAATGGGTTTGTTGGGTTCTGAGGTTCGGAGTTGGTTCCACCACTCATTCAGCTTTTCAAGAGTCTTAGGGCGTGTCACATCATAAACGAGTGCTGCTGCTTTGGTACCCTTTACAAAGTTGTGACGGAAGTCTTTAAATCGTTCTTGGCCTCCGATATCAAAGATGGAAAGTATGACCATGTCTTGTCCTGAATCTCCAAATTTGATTTGTTTAGTGTAAACGTTAATCCCCAATGTGACGGACATATCTGTTTGGAATCGATTATGAATATACCGAATAATCAAACTTGATTTCCCGACTCCCGGTTCACCACATAAAACAACTTTGAACACATACTTCCGGGAAGCCTTCACAAGAATCCCCCAAGCTGTCCCTTGGTGTTTTTTGCTTAAAACCTTCGTTTCCCAGCCCAACATATACTGGCTGCGCTGAATTCGAATGGATTTGAAGAGGATCAAGCGTATATAATCGTATACACGTCATCACTTGAATATTGCGATTCAAAGGAATGGTAACAAATTTTATGTATAAGTTTAAGAAAACACATAAAAGTAAATACGCAGCAAAAATGCTTTGTACTGTATTCTTAATTGAATAGATGTCTAAAATTAAAAATATATCTCGCTACGTTAAAATCCTCTTGTGATTAGGTATAAGCAAGAGCTGATTTGGCTGTAGAAAAGAAGATTTAAATTTACAACTCATTGACACATGAATAAATAAATGGTTTAGGTTTTTAATGCTCTAGGTGGCTCATGTAATACCCATTTGAACACCAGAATCATCAATAATGGCGATTTCAATTTTTTCTTGTTCCGCATTCACAATGCTACTTTCTAGTGCTTTTTTTACGAGCTTTACTGCCGCTTCTCTGTCCATATCGCTAGAATATTCTTTTTTGAGGATCTCATTTGCAGGATCATTATTCTGACCAATTGCGACTGCACGACACTTGAAGACTGCTCCTCCGGGATCTACCAGAACAAGTTCGGTTTTCCCCATCTTTCCTCCAAAGAGCAACTGAGTCCCAAAAGGTCGAAGACCACCCATTTGTGTATGTTGTTGTAAAAATTCCCCCAGTTGGTTAGCGATGGTAGAGATTGTGATCTCTTCCCCATATGTGAGCCGATGAATCTGAGCCTGAATCCTAGCCCGCTTCACAAGAGCGGATGTATCCGCCTGAAGTCCAGCTGCTGTTGTTGCAATATGGTTATCAAGCTTATGAATCTTCTCAGGGGCTTCAATAAGTTCGGTTTCCTTTCTGATTCCTGCCAGAATAACAAATTCTTTGGTTCGCACCCCTAATCCGGTTGCGCCTTTCTCGACAGCCTTTCGTGCATATTCTAATTGGATGATATCGCCCTGGGGGCTGAAAATGACCGTTGACCGATCATATGCCATACTTCTGTCGCCTACACCTCTGAACATAACAAGACATACTCCTGTCGCATACGCACCTGAACATACTACCAATGTAGTATGAGAGGTATAATCTTCTCTTCGTCTCTATGGGTCTTGCGACTTATATATTTCTATTGTTGTACCTCCAATTTGGGTCAAGGACTTGACCAACAAAGCTGTTTCAAAAGGATTGAAGGCATTCTCTCTTCCGTCTAGTTATTTTAAAGATGTTTGAACCTAGCTTTCCCCAAACATCCTCTGAGGAAACCCAAGCAGTGAATCCCTGAACCAACAAAAACTCACTCCCTGATTGTTGCAGGAATAACTTTCGCCTTGTTTGAACTCAAATTTTGATTCGCAGAAAGGATATTTAGTTTAACCTATCCCCAGCTCTCAATATTCTTATATTAATTAATAATGCTGTAAGATTTACTTATAATGCCGTTTGTATGCTGTAAGAAAGCTCCAATCGAACCGGTGGCTTGGATCCATATCATTTCCCAAGTCAAACTAGGAAACTTGGTTATTCTTGATAAGCATGGAAACATTGTTGAAACGATTCAGAAATCCATAGATCACAATAAGCGAATAAACTGCCGTCGCAGATCCGATACAAAGATTATTGCCGCCCTCGATCCTTGAAGATGTTACAAAGCAGATTTAGTCAATCTGTAGTAGATCTAAGGATCTCTATAAGTCCATCATACAAATGACAGGATTTTTCTTAAATCGTTTTCCTGGACAACATGGGTGGCCGCTCTTGCAACATCATTTGAACTTGGATTGAATGCAATAGATGTTCCACAAATGCGAAACATACTGATATCAGTCTCGCTGTCTCCCACCACTACTGCTTGATGAAGGTTGATCTTGTGGATTTTGGCTATCTTTTCCAAAACAAGTCCCTTCCCGTTCCACGGTACCCGAATCTTTACCTTTCCTGTCAATTTCCCTTGATGGATTTCAAGTTCATTTGCAATCCCATAAATCGCTCCCAATTCTCTGAGAATTCGCTTCACAAGGATATTTAGGCCTGAAGAAATGACAAAGATTCTTGTCTTTTTTTTGTTTAACAGCATGAAGGTCTCCTGCGCCCCATCAACATATTTCACCCGATGAATGATGTCTTCCAGCGTCTTCAAGGGGACACCTTTCCATTCTCTCGCATCAAGTATTGCAAAGTTCTTATAAGAGATTTGTCCTAACAGAAATTGCTGTAGATAATGTTTACCTGCCTTCTCCCATGTTCCCAAATTTTCATGAATAAACTGCCAAATACTACGTGTTTCTGTCAGTGTTCCATCTACGTCAAAGATCACTGTATTTCGATGTGACACCCTTATTCGCACTCCAGCCAGATTATCTAGGATGAAATGATATAGTTTTCGTAAACTTATTTGCCATGGACTTAGTATGTGAATGGCAACTCCTATTTTATTATACTTCAAATTATTGGAAACAAGGGATTATTCGAGTATTTATTAAGTTATGAGTTTCTGATTCTTCAGGTGTTGCGAAAAAAACATATCAGCTCAAGAAGGCTTTTATTGTAAAATTATTTTAATCCATTAAAAGTTGTTGAGGCCAACTAATAATGACACGTAGAAATGTAACTGTCGTCCTCAGTGACATCGGCTATTGGTTGAAGTCTCATTGGTTCTTATGTTTGTTATTGATCGGATTTGTTTTCATTTGGAGGGTATCAGAGATTGGAATACGAGAAGGATTAACAGGAGACATATATCCTTCTCTCTTGCTCCTTATCCCCATTCTAATTGCTATGGGACTAACATTTCTAATTGTTATTTTTGAAGACATGGCAACCTAGATTTTAAAATAGCTGGTTGGAGGAATGGAGGCTGGGGATTATATCGTCTACTTTGTGGTATCTAGATAATCACTAGGCGAGTATTCTTCTCTGAAAAAGTTAATATGACCTCTTCACCACTTTCAAATACCTGCCTTCCTGCTATGTTTTGAATGCTCGCACTGAAAACCTGATCGTTTGCTTCAGCAAGGATCTGGTATTTCACCATGTCTCCTAAGTATGTGAGTTGCATTACGGTTCCAAAAATTGCATTTTCTTGGGCTGCACCTTGACTTTTTGAGGTAATTCGAAACACTTCAGGTCTTACAGCGCATAAAACTTCTTGATTTTTTGCGATGACTTGACCTTTGATCGTTTGGGCTGTGATTTTACCGAATGCCGAATCGAGCGTTACATTTGGTCCATCGAGTGAGATGATGGTTCCTTTTATGAAATTGATTGAACCAATGAATTCAGCTACGAACTTATTTTTCGGCTGCTCATAGATCTCTCGTGGGGTTCCTACTTGCTCTAACCTCCCCTCATTCATAACAGCGATTTTATCTGAAATCGAAAGGCTTTCTTCCTGATCATGAGTGACATATATGGACGTTATAGCAAGTTCCTTCTGAATTCGCCGAATCTCAGTGCGCATGTCGACACGTAACTTTGCATCTAAGTTGCTCAAGGGTTCATCCAGCAGTAGGACTTGGGGCTCAATTACCAAGGCTCTAGCTAGTGCAACACGTTGTTGTTGTCCTCCACTCAATTGCCCTGGACTTCGGTCTTCCAACCCTGCCATCCCCACGAGCTTTAGTATCTGTTTTACTCGCTTTGTGATTTCTTCTCGAGGAAATTTTCGCATTTGAAGACCGAATGCAACATTCGAAAAGATCGTCATATGGGGCCAGAGAGCGTAATTTTGGAATACCATGCCCGTGTCTCGTTTGTGCGGTGGAACATCATTGATACGTGTTTTACTAAAGAAAATATTTCCATTATCCGGTTTGTAAAATCCAGCGATCATTCGTAAAGTTGTGGTTTTTCCACAGCCAGAAGGTCCTAGTAGTGTATAGAATTCGCCTTCATTCACACTGAGAGAAATGTTGTCTACAGCGACTACCGACCCAAATCGCTTCGAAATGTTTTCAAGATAAACCGTAACCATCTAATAAACCTTCTCCAGTTGTTTTGCTAGGCACCAAAGGCAACTCCAGTACGTGCGCCCAGTATACGGTTTGTAATGATGAATCCTATGGTTGCAGCAATCAATTGAATTAATCCCAGTGCTCCTGCAATTGAGATATCCCCACCTCGAAGCGCCTCATTGTAAATTCCTAGTGTAATGGGCCTTGCATGTTTCCCTGGAATCAATGCCAGTTGTGGTTGGATCACGATGCTCGTGGAAACCTCAGTAAATGAACTAATAAAAGCTAAAGTGCCTCCTGCTAGAATTCCCGGCGCCATAAGCGGTAAAGTTACTTTTGTAAACCTATTTATTCCTGAGGCTCCTAAATTGGAGGCTGCTTCTTCTAGAGCGACATGAATTTGTTGTAGTACGGCATGGGTGGATCTCACAGCATATGGGAGGCGTCTCATCGCATATGACAGGACTAAAATAAACCAAAAATTGGTGAGACGAGTTTCTATGATAGGGAGGGGATTTCTAAAGAAGTACAGATAGCCAAATGCTATCACGACTCCTGGAATAGCAAATGGCATCATTGACGTAACGTCTAAGATTTTTTTACCTATAATCTGTTTTCGAACCAATATATAACCAATTACGGCCCCAAGAAATACAGCGAACAACATTGCTAAAAAACTATACACCAAACTGTTGAAGATGAATAAGCGCGTTTCCTCTTTTGTGAGGACTTTGTTTAGACTGCTGGCCGAAAATCCAGGAGGGAACCATCCACCATAAGGAATTCGTTCTCCAAAGGTCACAAAAATGATGCCAATATGTGGGATTGAGGACATGACTGTTAAAAATCCCAAGATGAGCCAGAAAAACACTGTTAATCGGCGCCCAGCTGGTTTAAGCACGGTTTCAGCGGCTGCACCAACACGCACAGTCGCGTATTCTTTGGTCCCCACAATTTTTGAAACAGTTAATAGTGCGACAACTGAGATTATTGTGATGATTACAACCGTAGCATAGGCCGCTCCAATAAGGCCCTCGGGTTCAGTTAATTCTAGAAAAGCCATTGCTGGCGCATAAAGGCGGAAGTGTAGCATAAGTGGGGTCCCTAAATCACTTACGGACCAGATAAATACTAATAGGACACCAGCAGCGTAACCTGGCACAGCGAGAGGAAACGTGATCTTGAAGAAGTGTTGGATTCCAGATGCGCCAAGATTTCGTGCACTCTGCTCTAGGGTAGGGTCTATCTTACTCAACGCTGAAGCCACATTAAGATATATCAAAGGCCATAGGTGAACAGTTTGAACAAAAATGATACCCCAAATAGAGGGACTAATAAAAGAAAAAGAAGCAGGATTTTCAATCTCGACTCCTAATTTAGTAAGAAGCATTAAAACGAAGTTGGAAACCATTCCATTTGCTGCCAGTAAACGGTTCATTGCAAACGCCCCAACAAACGGGGGGATAATTAATGGAATCAACGCAAATACACGAAATAACGATTTTCCAATAAATTTAAATCGGGTTAGCATCCATGCCACGGGAATTCCAATAATGGATGTACCAACAACGGTCATGGCTCCTGCAAAAAGTGCGTTAATCGTGCCAAGTCTCCAATCTCGGTTTCTAAAAATGTAATTAAACCAAAAAGAACTGAATTTGTCTTCAAACAAGAATGCTCGCCAAATCGCAGCCCCTACAGGTGCCAGAATAAAGAAAAATAGCAAGAAAAATGCTAAAGCGAATAATATCAATGTACCGGGATCTTCAATATGTACTCTGGATCTATTAAAGAGTGATTTAAGCTTTTCTCGTTCCATTTTTTTCCTAATTATATTCAACAAACTACTGCTCTCCGAGATTCTAAATTTGTGGGAAAGATTATATAAAAAAAGGAGGGGAATTGATATACGGAGGGTGTTGATCTTGTATTCTGTTCTTCTATACGAGCTCAGACACCTTCTGCTGCTTCTAGTGCTGCTACGAACTGGGTAGCTCCATGCTCTGTAAGTTCGTCGGTTACTGTAGTTTCCCTATATTGAAGCGCTTTCAGATCATCCATAGTTTTGACAAGATCTGGTAACATAGTGAACTCATCGATTGCCGCGTCATGCTTTGCTTGGGATTTCCCCATCTCCGTCCAAGCAGCAACGGCATCCTCGTGATTGGCGACAAACCAATAGTGGAAAGTCTCTCGTGCTCGGCTGTGGATCGCGTTATCTAGTGCAGTATCAAATGGTTCGATGGCTGGAAAGGCTGTAGGATCGAATGCGTCTAACACGGGGGGTGTCGGCGGAGCATCATCCCGGATGGGGGGTCTATATTTTCCGACTCGAGTCTGGCCTCTCTGACTTACTAGATAGTCCATAAATTTCTGGGCTTCCTCCAAATGTGGCGCATTCTTGATAATCCCTCCAGGATCGGGGCTCACCGTTGTTGCCCCACCAAAGCTGAAACCTACTGGATCGCCAGCCGCTACTTTCGAATAGTAATAATAATCGATCACTATCCCGATACCATAGGTGCCAGCTGCGACTTCTTCTCTAATCGAGCCACTACTCGACCCGAAAGTTTTCACATTGGCAGCTATTTGTGCCCACATGGCCCATGCATCGTCATATGGTCGGGCTTGTAATTGTTGCTTGATCGAGGCTACAGTGCTACCAGAGGCCTTTGGATCTGCCATGAAAATGTGCCCCATATATTGGTGATCTGTCAAATCTTCCCAAGTTTCGGGGACGTCCAGTCCGTTGGCTGTAAGGTATTCGGTATTCCACATGAAGCCAAAGCCACTCAGTGCCGCGGCGTACCATGTGTGCTTACCATCCTTTAGAGCGCCTTTCATTTCCCAACCACCAAACGTGTCGAGAAGCTCATCGTCTCCGACTACTGTGTATCCTTCCAGAAGATCGCTAGCAGTTCCCTGATTAAACCAGAAGACGCCACCACCCCACCAAATATCCGCTTCAGGGCTAGTGCCATTCCAAGTACTAACTTTCTCGAAACTTGCCGCAGAATCTTCTAGTATGCTTGAAACCTCTATTGTATCCCCTGTTTCCTCATTGTACCATGCTTTGAAATCCTCAAAGACCCACTCAGCAAATTCACTCGAATGTGGATACAAGACCACTAGAGTGTGCTCTTCTGTTTGGCCAATGCATCCAGAAAAAGTGACGATCCCTAGTACAAAGATTCCCACAAACAAAAGTCCGGTAATATTTTCTTTTGTTTTCACTCCTTTCACCTTTAAAGGTTTAATAGAGACTTTAATATCGGATAATTGCAGAGACTTATATATTTTTTACTCTGACTTCTAGTACGTTTTTCACAGTGGCAGTTATTTAACTTAATTGACCGACATTTTAAACATAATAAAATTATCCAACATTTTATAATAGTAAAATGTATTTAATATGCTTTAGTGAGTTCATTTGGATAAAAGCTGCTAAAAATAATAGAGAGAGTAACAGTATGAAGAGGAGTGAGCTAGAATTTTTTATGCAGGAGAATTAACATATTACAGAGATAGAGACTATTCTTACACAAAACGGTGAAATTTACTCATTTTATTTCTTATTTAAAGTATGAAATTCATTTACCTTATTATGTATCTCTACTTTAGACATTTATGATGTTACAGGGGTCCCATTAGAAAAACATAAGTTCAGCATTCTCAAGCATTTTACCGATTTTCCGGTTTGAAAAGCTAGTTTAATATGTTGAGATGATCTAAAAGTCAATATAAACGCTTATGGAGAACTGAAACCCCTTGGAAATTGGTAATAATTTCAACAAGCCCAAGAGTATCCTTGGAATTGTAGCGCATCCTGATGATGAAATTGGAATGGTGGGAACTCTAAGGAACCATTCTACAAAGGGTGATAAGGTTTTCTTGGCTTGGATGACTCGAGGGGAGCTTAGTTCGGCATTTAATCCCGATGAATATACCATAAAAGAAGCTGCATCAATTAGGACCGAACAAGCTGAGAAAACAGCGCGCCTAATTGGTGCACAAGCCATTTTTTTAGACTATCCTGACTCAAATGTTCCTGATTCTCGAGAAGCGGCATTAAACGTCGCTCAACTTATTCGAAAAACGAGACCAACCGCAATCATCACATGGAATCCTTTAACTGAGGGACATCCCGATCATCGGAATACCGGGAAGCTCATACTGGATGCTATTGCTTATGCGAGGGTTCCTCGGTTGATTCCTGAACTCCCCGCCTATAGACCTCCCTATGGTAAGGGAATCAGTGTTTATGTGTATGATCATCCAACGGATCCCACTCCCAAGATATTTATAGACATCTCCGATCAAATGAGGGTTATAGATAAAGTTATCCAAGTTTACGAAGATATCTTTCCTTTGGATATTTCTGATTGGAAATATCGAATCGCAAAAAGTTATGGTAAGGCATCGGACTGTGAATTCGCCGAAATGTTCCGCTTTAAGCGCTACAAGGGTACTTTTGCATCTTTGGTTCGGAATGGACATGAGTTGTTTGGAAATGACACAACACTCCCTCCTGAAAACAAAGCTATCCGATATCTCATCTAAGATGAAACAAACTCTTGCAAATCATTCTCGAAGTATTCACATATAATTTTCTAAAAGAAGGTGATAAAATGAAGATTGGCATCGTGTGTTATCCCACTGTAGGCGGTTCTGGTATTGTGGCCTCAAATTTAGGGATTGAACTGGCATGTCACTTCGACATCGAAGTCCACTTTATTGTTTATGACGTGCCTTTCATTTTACAAGAGGGTCGGGAATTACGTCCTTGTAATTTGTATATCCATCATGTGGATATAATTGATTATCCATTATTTAAACACATTCACCCCCCTTTTACCATGCTTGAGGCTACAAAAATCTACCACGTTGCTGAAAAGCATAAATTAGATATTATTCATACTCATTATGTGATTCCACATGCTCTATCGACTTGTATCGCACAAGAATTGTGCAATTATCGCATTAAAACCCTTACTACAGCCCATGGTAGTGATGTTCATACAATTGGTGTAGACCCAGCTTACAAGCCTGCAGTCAAATTTGTTTTAAACCGCTCTGATAAACTAACAGCAGTATCTAATTGGCTTAAATTTAATATGGAGCGAGATTTTGAGCTGAAAAAAGATGTTGAGGTGATTTATAACTTCATCGATACGAATCGCTTTCAGAAAATTGATAGAGAAGATCTCAAGTTGCATGATGGCTTTGATCATGTTCTCATTCATTGCTCAAATTTCCGTCCTATAAAAAGAACGCCTTTCCTTATCAAAACCTTTGCGAAAGTAGTTGAAAAACTCCCACACACACGACTTGAGATGGTGGGAGACGGACCGGAGCGATACACAGCGGAAAGACTAGTACACTCACTAGGACTCGAAAAAAACGTCTTTTTTGAGGGAGTAAGACGAGATACACCCGAACTTTACTCAGAAGCTGATCTTCTTGTCGCCCCATCAGAACTAGAGAGTTTTAACCTAACTCTTGCGGAATCGATGAGTTGCCAAACTCCAGTCGTATCTTCTCACGTGGGAGGCATTCCTGAAGTTGTGCAAGATGGCAAAACGGGAATTTTGCTTCCCGTGGAGGAAAATCCAGAACCCTTTGCAAATGCGATAATCCAGCTTCTTGAGGATGAGTCTCGTCGGAAGCAGATGGGGAAGGCTGGAAGGCAATATGTGAAAGAACACTTTAGTCCAGATACTATTGTTCCACTATACGTTTTTACGTATCATAAACTTCTTGAATAACAAGAATTATTCTATTAAATTTCCAATAAAGTCATTTTTTGTCTTTAGAACAAAAAATCAAAACATTTCTAACATTATTTACTAATTTGTAAGCTTATATTGTTAGGGTGTTCAAGTAGTAATAGCCCGAGATAGGGGTTTCGTTTTCGTAATATCGCATATATGTTTGAAGATAATCCTCAATCCCTGTATTAACAGCAAGATCGATCCAATTCCAANNTTCCAGTTCCAAACACACCAAATTGCCAGGATAGGTAGCGCTCCACGTCCTTGTCTTTTAAAGCTTGCAATTTGTTATGCACTGAATTAATTAGGTTGGTGAGTTTTTTAGATTCATGAAATAGTAATTTTGGTTCATTTTTTCGTTTTGCTTTAACCCAGCCGGATAAGGTCATGAAGAAGTCTTTAGAATGTAAAGAAGGGAGGTCTCTATCAGATAATTCTTTTCCTAGGGTTTCGAGCCAAGGTGCATTATAAAACATCCGAGTATACTTTAGAATGACAGGCATCTTAATTCCTATAGCTGTCGCTGCCGGAAAGACCTGAGCAAAATAAGATATTTCGCCTGGTCCGGATACCCGGATCTTGATAGGTAGTAGATTTTGGACTAGAATATGACTTGAATCAACGCGCGGGGAAATCTTTCGACGGATACTATCGAAGTTTGGATTATTCTCGTCAAAAGGAATTTCATAGCGTGTTCCACAAATTGGACACTCCCCTCTTATCGAGCCGAGCTCTAGGGACATGTTGACGCGGTATGAATCATGATCACACTCTAGAAAGAACGGCACGTAATCTTTGGGTCTATTTCCTACAGCAGTATTAATTCCATATTGTCTAAGTTTTTCAGACGCTAGATTGAACTGTTTAATGAACGTTTTTCGTTTTTTTAATAACTGTTCATACCCTTTCCCTTGAATCACAATGTCTCGTACCTCTGGGTTTGACATGGGCAAGAAAACTACACCAAAATCGTTGTGAATATTTACGATAGTTCCCCAAATCTTGACAAACCACTCTGTTAGAGTTGAAGAACTCAGATATGTTGTTGACAATAAGGCTAGTAAACATTCTAGCCGTGTATTTAAAAGTTTTCTAACTTGCGGACTGGTTTCAGCGAAAAACTCGGTATAGAGATTTGTTAATTCCTCAATAATGATTTTGAGCCATTTTGAACCTGGAAGTTGAAGAGAGCTTGCCGCCCGCCCTTCCAGTCCTTCTGCTGCAATTGAAATTGCGACACTCTTCGAAGAACTTGGATTGGGAAAGTGTGTGTGGGTAATCTCGGACTGGATGCCATCATAATCCGCGACGTAAAAAACGGGTATTAATGTGTTAGAGGTTTCTTCGCTGAGTTTAGCTAGTTTACATGCCGTTGAAATCTTATTTCCTATAAATCCTTTCCCGCCGCAAGGAGCTGGCTGTTGTCCTGTAATAATTACCCCTTCTCCCAGTTTGGAAAGGCTTTCATCTACTTTCTCAGTCAAAATACCAAGTTTCAAATGATATTTCCGCAGAACTTTTCCTAAATCTTCTATTATATTTTCATTTATGGGTGGAAGGTCCTTTTTATAACTCATTCTTAAGGCGTCACCGATTGTATTTGGGACAATACCCCAAAAAAATTCTTGAAGATCACTTTTATTGCTGTCATAGAGGGTGTCTGCAGTGTTATCTACCATTTGATTTCTTCTCCAGCAATAATATAGATACGATTGTTCCAGCGTTCATTTGGCTCATTGCCCTAATATTTTTGGTCTTCTTTGAAAATACTTCCATTGATGTGGACTCTGTACTAACACCCTGTAAATTCTGACTTGAATTCTTGGCGTGATCTTATTGAGCTCTTGGTTCTCCTAGATCTTCAAACCAATATGGGAGCGTCACATTTCTGATAGAATCCGATGATGGGAAATAAGGTTTGATGTCAATAACAGGCGTACCATCAAATGCATCGATGCGATCAATTATGAGTCGGTTCGGTTTCTCGAAGGATTGGAGGGCAACAATGGAAAGACCAATGGGGTTGGGTCGTGAAGGCGCTCGACATGTAAAGACTCCTGATAAAGGCGCATTTGGACGGTCTTTAGGCCAAACTTGTAGAACAGCTCTATCTCCCTCATTATCCCTTCCTGTAATCCACCACAGAATAATAAGATGCGAGAAGAATTCAATGTTCAGGAAAGCCTCTTTATAGGTTTCATAGACTATGATACTTGTTTTTTCATCGTTTTCCTTTTCAATGTACCCGATTGGACTAACAAAGAATTGTTGCTTGGGTCTCATTATAAAGTCACTTCCACGATCTTAAATCTCAGTCCCAAAAGTTATTTATTCTTCATTAATGCCTTAGTATTTTAGCCCATTTATTGCTTCTTAAGATAAGAAGCCATTCCCAACCCAGTCCCTTGGAGTATATCTGATATTTACGCAGAAAAAAATCTTCAATTCCAAAAGTATTCTTTTTTAAACGCGGATCTTGAATCAGTTTTCTCTACTAAAACAGAGAAGGTTCATAAGGTATTTTCAATGCGTTGGGCGTTCAAATTGTAATAGATTGTTTGAAATTGATGTTAGATAGATACTTGTAAATAAATAAATTTTTGAAACCCTATATGATTGGCAATACAGGAATTCAGGTGTTTTTCTAACTTAATTATGCGCGATTATTAAAGCGCCTCCCTAGTGAAAGAATGGAGGTTCATTCAAATTGGCAGAAAAGCCCATCCAGATCAATGAAATGTCACATGTCGAACGTGCAATCTATCGTTATTTAAGAGGTATGATAGGGGGATTTGATGTCCTAAAGACAACAAAGTATCGATTATATGGTATTACTACAATTCTTGTCGCTTTCATCCCCACATGTATTATTGTTATCAATAGTTTCCTCGATGATCAAATCCCGCAAGAGTTCATTAATCTCCTATTATTGGGAGAGGCCATATTTGTACTGGCAATTCTTATAACTGCCATATTTGGCCACTTAATTACCGAAAAACCATTGTTGATCTATATGGGAATGCTCTGCTTGGTGGGAGCTATCTTCATTGGTTATTATATTGAATATTTCAATGAAGAGCGGCTTTTTCTTTCGACTCAATTCGTGTTTTATTCTTGGATGCTCTTATTGTCCATTTCGTTTTTGGGCTTTATTCGCAGCTTTTTTGCGGAATGGTATGGAGCAGTAGTTTGGGCGGGTAATCCCGAAGGACGAATCTTATTTTCTCCCGTTATACGACTGATTTTAGTGGCTTCAATGAGTTTACCCATTTATGCAGGGTATAAATCACTTTCTGACCCCTTTTGGAGCCTAGTATTAATATTTGCAGTGCTTTCTCTTGTGATTGTACTGATTTCTACATTTATTATTCCCAAAAAGGAGAAAGGCAATATTTTTGGCACGATCCTTGCCTTTTTCTATCTTTTTTCCCTATATCATGGGGCTACTTCCTTCGTTCGAGGTATCAGCTCCCCTATTTTTATTGTTGATGTGGGTCTTTTGATAGTAGGAGCTCTATATTCCGTTCAAGCAATGACTCGACGGGCGGCACGGTTCAAAAATCCTATTTTGAAGAAAGTTCAGGAGGAACGCTGGGTCTTGATCATTCTAGCTCTTGGTCTAGGATATCATCTGACCTCTCTACGTTCATTTGTTGCTAAGGGGGGCTCAAGTGAGGTTATTTCTAACTTTCATCTTGGCTCCTTCATGGCTTGCTCCGTTATCATGCTAGTTGTTCTACTTAGTTTCCTCATTTCAAGACGATTCCATAACTGGTTTGTGACTATGCCAACCACACAGGACGCTGTAAAAGAAATTCTTAAGCTTTATGGCCCACAGACGATTAGAATGGCAATTTCAGCCCTACTAGGCACCTCCCGCGAAAAAATGGAGGATTTAGTTCGTGGAGTTCCCGAAAAAGCCGCGACAGTAGGACGCCGAATTTTCAATGAGGTTCGAACTTGGATCGGTGAACAAGCTCGGAAAACCAAGGATCTAGAGAATAATGACGAAACTTAGATTGACAATGAATGTATATATGGGTTTATCTTATTAGTTATAGCAGAAAAGTTGCATAATACAATGTGAATTTGAACAGATAAGTATCATTGTTCTTTTATTTTCTTATTCCACGTTTCATCTATATTTTTTGACCAAAGTCTCTAAATTTATGAGATGTCCTATCCTCTTGACCTTTTTAACTCCCTTATTCTTTAGAAACCTCTCTAAGTTTCGGAAGTTCAGATTTCAAAAGGTCTCGTAATGCAGATCGTATTGTTTCACTTCTGGAAGGATAGTATTTCAGCCGAACTAGCTCTGTAAGCCCTTTGATTAATTCTTCAGGCACATAAACGGTAACTGTCCTCATTTTTCAACCTCACAATGTAATCCAACCTCGTCAAAAGAGCGGCAAAAATTACTTATTACTAGCATATATTCTTTTTGATCTTTTAAATAGGGTCTCCTTTTTATAAGAACACGGAAAAAAATCTTCAAATTAATCTATCGACATGTTATAAAGAAGCATGGGGGTTTTTTAGCCCTCAAATCTCTGTTTTACCCATGTTCGTATCACTTCGAGCTGGGAATCTAATTTTTCTCTTTGTTCCAGCGTCCTGAAATCTACTTTTGGCTCTTGATCGGGTACAAAATAGAAGTCTAGAGGAGTTCCTTTTGGCTTATCTACGAATTTTGCTTTGACCTTCATATCTGGATGTACATCTAAGGGGTCAATCTCGAGGATTCGACTAGCAATAAGTGTGTTTGCACCATCAACTCGAATATAACCTAATATGAATGGAAGATCTGGCAAGAATGCAGTAGCTGCAAAGCCAAGGATCGTGAATGAATGCAAAATTCCAGTTTTTGGCAGATTAATCCACTGGGTTTCTTTGAGTCTGCATGACGGGCGCCAACAATGAACTCGAGGTGGGAAAAAGACATCCCCACAAGTAGAACATTTTGTCCCCATGAATTTTTTCTCTAAGAGCCCTTGGAAGAATTTCGAAACCCGTCCATAGGAGTGGTGATACATGATGTCATATGGCCGGTTGACAATCATGTAGACACTTTCACCCAGTTGATCTAGTCTTGAACCAGTCGCTCCTTTAATAAGCTTATAACCGGCAATATCCATCTTCCCGATTTTTCCCCATTTCTTGAATTCTTCTGGGACTGCTTTTTCTTTGAGAAGCTTTTCTTGGTTTGGCATTGCAAAAATCTCCTATATTTTGAAGATATTAACCGCTAAGGCCGTCCCTGTTCCCGCGTGCGAGTGTGCAAGCCCAATTTCTGGGCTGTCCACTTGCAGCTTATTATCTCCATGTTGCTTCCCGATTTCCTGGCGAAGTTGCCAATACACTTCAACTATTGATGCAATTCCGGTTGCTCCTACTGGGTGGCCCATCCCAATTAGTCCCCCACTCATATTGGTCGGAACATCCCCATCTACATAGGCTTGGCCGTTGTTGATGATGTCCTTCCCTTTCCCAACCTCACAAAGTATTAAATCTTCATAGGTTTGAAGTTCCGAGGTACTATAGGCATCATGAATCTCGAGCACATCGATTTCCTTGTATGGGTTCTCGATTCCAGCCATCATATAAGCCTCCTTTGCAGCGACTCGGCAAGCGCCAAAATTTGAGATCTCAGGGTAGGGATACCGGGGTTTTACGGCAAAATCGGGATAATTCTTCCCTGCTTCTGTTGTATCATACTTTCCTATCCATCCCGGGTTATCGGGTCGATCTCCGGGTCGCATCATTTCAGACCCTAACCCTGTGCCAATGACCCAGACTGGATCGTCAGTGAACTTTTTGGCAAGCTTCTCTTCGGCTAGAACTACCACTGACGCTCCATCAGAGATTAAGCAACAGTCGAGGATCTTCAATGGCCATGCAATGAGTCGTGACTCAAGAACGTCATCAACAGTGATCTCTTTCCCATATGCCCGACGCCATTGAGAATATGGATTCCGCAGTCCATTATTTCGATTTTTAACTGCGATCTTTGCGAAATCTTCTTCAGTTTCTCCATAAAGATACATGTGACGAACAGCCATGCATGCATAATAGCCAGTGTAGTAGCCACCAACCGGGAATTCAAAATCTGTATCAGAAGCGAGAGCAATGAACTCATTTGCTTTAGCTGTCGGCACCTCGCCCATTTTTTCCCATCCAGGAACAAGACAGACGTCGGAGAGCCCGCTAGCGATAATCGCCCACGCGGTTCTAAAGGCTGCGCCCCCCGTCGCGCCTCCATCTTCCACTCGCAGTAAAGGCTTCGGAGTCTGCCCCAAATAATCATGGATGATCCACTCACAGGCGAGTTGTTGCTCAAAATGATCGCTAAAATAAGAAGCGATAACCGTATCGATGTCACTCAATTCTAAATTCGGACAATCATTCAGGGCAGCGATCATCGCTTCAGCAACCATCTCTTCTTGTGTTTCTAGTCGTGGCAAGTCGAACCGTGAGATCCCACCAGTCACTACTGCAACCCTTCTCATATATTTTTCACCAACTTGGTGTCAATCCTACATAAATAACCACAAACAAGTGACTTAATGTTTGCTGATCCTGTGTAACAAACGTAGAAACGCCCCTTAACTTCTTTTGCATATCACCTAGGTATATACAAACTATGATAGAAAGAGATAATAGACTTATTTCAATGATTGACATAATGAAAGGTGGTTTTATGACTAACAAGATCGAATATGAAGATCCGCATAATATTATAGTTTCTTTAGAAGTGAAGGATATAGAAAGAGCCGAAAAGTTCTATACCGAAATACTGGGATTTGAGCGGGGGTGGGAAGGTGGACTTGAATATGGATGGTTAGAGATTGATGTCCCCGTAGAAGGTTTAACAATCGGTTTAAATCTCAAGCAAGAAGGAGAGATAACCCATGGGTCTACATCCATAAATATTGGGGTTAAAGATGCTGAAG
>JABAOC010012193.1_pt2 | contig 32693 bp, 41 predicted proteins | sample 7062161 | NCBI WGS metagenome assembly JABAOC01 (sample SAMN14538625, study PRJNA623070) | marine sediment metagenome | biome: marine biome [ENVO:00000428]; feature: marine pelagic biome [ENVO:01000023]; material: deep marine sediment [ENVO:00002113] | place: India: Gulf of Khambhat ... | reverse complement strand
GCACGAATAATTGGTGTTACGGGGCCAAGCGGAGCAGGGAAAAGCACACTTGCTGAAAAACTAATTCGGGAGCTGAGACGACGAGGCAAAACTGTAGGCGTAGTCGCCGTTGATCCTACGAGTCCGTTTTCAGGCGGCGCGTTCTTAGGCGACCGCATACGAATGCAAGACTTGAGCACGGATGATGGAGTCTTCATTCGAAGCATGGCTACCCGAAATAATCCGGGGGGCTTATCTCGAGCTACGAAGGATGCTGTTCACATTTTAGATGCTTCCGGTAAAGACGTAGTCATTGTGGAAACTGTGGGCGCTGGACAATCAGAAGTTGACATCATCAAGATTGCCCAGACAATAATCGTTGTTTTGGCTCCCGGTCTCGGAGATGAGATTCAAGCAATCAAAGCAGGCATTATGGAGATAGGCGATGTTTTCGTGGTCAACAAGGCGGATCGGGAGAACGCAGACAAGACCATTTCCGACGTTCAAGCCATGTTGGAGCTTGGCGATGAAAGAGGTAAATGGAGGCCCATGATCGTTAAAACGATAGCAATCACGGGTGAAGGAATCGACGAACTTCTGGAAAAGGTTGAACAGCATCGAATACATCTCTTGAAAGGCGAAGCCCACCTGAGGGAGAAACGCATGGTGGAAGCCGAACTTGTCGAGGCGATAAAACAGAAGACAGCTGAGTACATCGTCGAGACGTTGAAGAAAACCGGGGAGCTTGACAAATTAATCTCGAAAATCTTGGCAAAAGAATTGACTCCTTCAACTGCTGCAGAAAACGTGTTAATAAATCAAATCAATAAACAAGGCTGCCAGGAGTAGACATTCGATGACGGAGCATCAGTTGGAAACAGGCCTCGTGCAAGTCTACACGGGAGACGGCAAAGGAAAAACTTCCGCTGCTCTAGGCTTAGCCTTGAGAGCTGTTGGCCATGGGCTGAAGGTTTACATGATCCAATTTATTAAGGGAGGTTTTGAGTATGGAGAGCTTCATGCAGTAAAGCATCTCGCTGGTTTCAAGTTAAGGTCGTTTGGCAGTGGACGGTTCATAAAAGAAAAACCGCCGAAGCCAGCAGACATGGAGCACGCCAGGGATGCCCTCCAGCTAGCCAAGGACGTTGTTAACAGCGGCGATTTCGACATTGTCATATTGGACGAGATCAACGTAGCGGTCGACTTAGCACTGCTTGAGGTGGAGGAAGTGGTCAAGCTTGTGAAGAATAAACCAAATCATGTCGAACTGGTTTTGACAGGACGGTATGCGCCGCAAGAGATTATTGCAGCTGCTGATTTGGTGACGGAAATGAAAGAAATCAAGCATCCGTATAGGAAAGGAGTGCGGTCTAGAAAAGGAGTTGAGTATTAAAATGCGCGTGCCAGATTACTCAGGTATCACAGATGTGTTGACTAATCACTCTATGCACGACCGGGGTGCGCCCATTTTTTCCACGACTATCCGCTGGTAGAAACTCAATGCCTCTTCTTCACTGTTCACCCCCTCGATAATCATGACGCCGCTTTTCAGAACACTTGCAAGAATCCCGTCCTTTGTCGCAAAAGTTACGCCATGCTGGCCTTGGACCTTCAACCGAGCTCCTTCCCTCTTTAGAAACCTAATTAGCTTTTCTAGCTTGAGCTTTAGATCCTCTCTTGGAACTGCGGTGAACACTCTTCGTTTGTTCCTTCCGCAGCCCTCCTCCACGAGGACCTGCTTGAGGGGTGCTGGGTTAATTTGGGGTTGATCTCCACAAACAAGGCAATTTTCTGCTTGTGCAACCTCGATTTCCTCAAACCGCATAGAGCCTACATCACAGTACAAGAGCTTGTTTCGTAGATTAGGCGGCTTTTCCAGAAGTATCTTTACCGTTTCTGCAACTTCGACGCTGGCTACGACGCCGATAACTGAGGGATGCACTCCTAGTGTACCACACGAAGGAAGGAGGTGGTCATCAAGGCCGCCATAGAAACATTCTAGGCATGCAGTTTCACCTGGGATAATTGTTGACGCGTTTCCAAAACTTGATATTGCGGAGCCAAAAACGTAAGGCATTCCCAGCCTAACTGACGCTCTGTTTATCGCATATCGGGCGTTCATGTTGTCCAAACCATCCACAATCACGTCCATGCTGCCTAGTATGTTATCTACGTTCCTTTCGTTGAGCGACAGGGGAAGTGGTTCAAATGTGACGTAGGGATTTAGTTTTTCCAACCGTTTTACAGCAGCTTCCACTTTCGGATAGCCGATGACATCGAAGTTGTAGAGGTGTTGTCTTTGCAGATTTGATTCTTCAACTACATCCCGATCAACAAGCCTCAAGTGGCCTACACCCATGGTGGTCAACTGTGTCGCTATTGTTGAGCCGAGACCGCCGAGACCTACTATGCACACTTTTCTATTCTTCAGTTTAAGTTGGCCCTCTAAGCCAACCTCGTCTAGCATGATCTGCCTTGAGTAAAACCTGAGCTCTTCAAGCGAAAGTTCCTCTTCGATGAGGCGCTTTAAGCGACGCTCCATGTTCAACTCGTGAACATGTTCTTGGGGTGGGGGAGGCAGCTGTGCCAAGTAGTCTTCGATGTCTGTTGACTTAGTTGTCGGCTTCTTTGGTGTTTTCTCGGTTCCTGGCATGGTCAGTTCTCTCACGCGGATTCCATTCTAGGCTCCTATATGTTTAACTGATATGCATGTTGCATAAGTTTTTCCATAAACAGCGTGTTGCAGGCGTGGACCTAGAACTGGTGAGTATAGGGAGAGAGGTTGTAGGCGTTTCGAAGTTCCATAGACAAGTCGAAATGCAAGTAAGCAGCGAAAGAATTGAAGTAGGGGGCTCCTTTTCGGGAAAACAATGTCAAAATTTTGCCGTTGTGGCTGATTTTGAAACCGTTGGGCACAGGCTCATGCCCTCGGATAAGCAGTTTCACCTTGAGCATGTTGAGAAATTTTGCCGTGACGTCTTCTCCGAAAAGCCGTCCAGCGCCCCTCGGAGAAGGGAGAGTTCCTTTCGTAGTTTCGGAGGGGTCGCTCCAAAGAATTTCCTCAAAATGACGCGTAACAGGATGGCTGATGTGGGCTAGTTTCAAATCGTCCAGTGATGACGCGCTGCTTGGAACGCCTCCATGAATTATTACACACCGTCCTTCCACAACCACCCCGAGATTTAGATACGAAAACAGCTCGCGTATTTTCAAGTATATCGTTGAGCCCTCCTCACCGAATTTCATGCGCAAGTTGTCTGGCAAGTCGTGTGGATGAGCTAGCAAATCGTCGGGTCCTTCATGGTTCCCACGCAACAACACCACCTTCTGTGGGAACTGCTGCTTCAATGTGAGAGCTGAGAAGTAGACCTCTGGTGAGGAGACGCCTCTGTCTCCATAATCGCCCAGGAAAATTAGGAGAATCTCCTTGTTTTGTGTAGCTTTTTCGATGAAAGCGGAGTTCTCTACTAGGTAACGTAGACTATCTAGGTCTCCATGCAGGTCACCAACAACAATAGCTTCTCCGATAGGCTGCGCTTCGACAAGCCTCCCGCTAATGTGTAAGCTGCCGATCTGCCCCTCCTCCGAAGCTAAGAGCTCAGCGGTCTCTTCGATTAGACAGGCATAGCCTGCACTGTCCGTCTTAAAGGCTTGGCGAACGATTTCAGCAAACTCAGTCATGTCGTTAGACTTCCAAGACTAGAAAGGCTGAACACGATATAGTGTTTTGCGTGAGGCATGCACGGAAACGCATTCCACCCGTTTTCGGGTAGTTACTCTTAAATAGTTAGGCACTTCGATAGGCTCTCTGGACATATTGGAAGACTGAAGATGGATTCCACAAAGATTGCGGTCATCGCCGTGTTTACTGCTCTTACGGTTGCTCTCAACCTGTCTCCGATTAAGATTCCTGCACCTTATGCACCGTTCCTCATATACCAGATCTGGGAGATACCCATCGTTGCTGCTTTCTTGCTGTATGGTCTGAAAGTTGGGACAGCGATATCAATCTTTAACACTGCCTTGCTCCTAGCTGTCTATCCGGGAGTTCTGCCCACGGGCCCCCTGTATAATCTTGCTGCGGTCTTCAGTATGTTAGTGGGAGTGTTCGTCACGTATCGAGTGTCAGTGCTATGTTCGCGTCCAAGAGAGTTTACTGGGTTAATTGCTACAGTGGTGACGCTCATCACATTATACAGTGCTCTTCAACCGAGGTTTCTTGATGTAACCATCATACTCATTTTCGTCGAGTTGGTTTCGTGGATTATTTTCTTGATTGCCGTGTTCTCGCTTGAGCTGAAGGTTGTGTTGCCAGTTGTGTCAACCACCGTTGGAGTCATCTTCCGAGTAGGGGCTATGACCGTTGTGAATTGGGCGTTCCTTCCGTTTCCGCCTCCGATCGGGTTTGGTTTGCCCATGAGCGCGGTGATCGCTGCCCTCCCCATAATAGGAGTGTTTAACGCCACTCTAGCTTTTTATACAATTCCTCTAGGTCACTTTCTAGCTCAAACAGTGACTTCCAGCCTCAAAGCTGTAGGGTTAACTAACGCTGGAGATCCACACGCAGAGAATCAAGAAGCCCAAGTTTCCTAAAGAAGAAAGCAGTTCAATGTGCAAGTATTGTCTTGATTTTTTCCTGAATTTCCTTTGACCGCCCTCGGATCGTCTTAAACAGTTCTTTGAACTCCTCATCGCGGGGATGTCGCTTATAGGCTCCGAATGTGCAGAACCCTAAGCCTTCAAGCATGTCTCCCACGACGACGCCGAACAGAAAATCTCTTTTTGACTTCACCAAACCAAGGAACTTCTTGTCCATCTGCTCATAGTAGGTGTTTTGCAGCGTGCCGTGGAGCAGCCTGTCAAGCGCAGTGTCCAGGGTTTCTTTTAGTTTCTTCTCCATTGACTCAACGCACGACTAGTCAAATTTTTCTTTGACAATCATTTTCCTAAACTTCTTCAAGTGGTCAACGTCTGACTTGAGACGTTTCAGCTCTTTAGATTCCATCTGAAGTTTAGCCACCTTTAAACGAATCTCTTCAAGCTTGCCCATTTCAAATCGGAAATGCAGTGGCCTTTTGCTTTAAAATCGGTTATGAAAAGGGAATACAGATTCAAAATAAGCAAACTCGAAGCCCAGAGTACTCTGCAGTGCCTACTTCGTCTTGCTGGAAATACTCTTCATTTTCCTATTCCTTTTCCGTTTCCGTTGCAATAATGCGCTCTCTTCCATGAAACTAGCATTTTGCAGCTCGTGCATGTACCAAACTCTGGTGCGAGCAAAGTAAGTTCCAGCCGCTAATCCGAAGACAATTAAAGCTAATCCACTCAGGGTCAAAGCTAACCCTAAAACACAGCCAGGCACTGCGGAAAACCCTACAGGCACGAATAAGATCCACTCCACATACTCTCCCAAATACTGCGTCACCACTAACGTCTCCAGAACGCCCCCCACAAACAAAACACTTCCAGCAATAAACATCAAATAAGCTGACATTTCGTTATGCCTTGACTCTGCAGCTCTTTCACGTAGATACTCTCGAACTGACAACGGGAACGCACCAATAAAGAACATCAACTGAAAAATATTAAACATTACGACACGCCACTATAGACCCATAATCCACAAATAAAGGAAAACTGCATACACGTACAACAACACCACAGAAACGTTTATTAAATCTTAAAATTCGCTATACCTGTGAGAGGTGCCCCCGTTGCCAAGAGTTATCCCAATGGGACGTACGCAGAATGCGAAAGGTGGAGATAATGGTTGCTCATGCGAAGCCTGCGGAAGAGTGTTTGAGAAGGCTATTGAACTGACCAACCTTTCAGCAGTGCCACAGCAGACTTATAGCGCATGTCCATTCTGTTTCTCAAAAATGACCGATGGTCATAGTGCAGGGGAAGCCTTTGAGCCTAACACGCCCGACTCGAACACTGGCTTTGAGGAACAGCCGGAAGACATAGGAACCTCAGAGCAGGAGAAATGCTCTCATCACCTCGGATACTTGAAAAAACGCCCCAAGAACACGCCAATCCCAGACACGTGCTTAACTTGCGAGAAAATGATTCAGTGCCTTCTCTAGTCTCAATCTTTCAGACAACTCCAAACCCATAGTGGCGAACATTCAACACAATAAAAATATATTCGAAATTTATATTTCATCTAGTGAATTGGAGTTCATAAGCTATTTATCTTTTGCAAAGATTATTATCGTTTGATTGAAATGGCAATCTCAAGAATCAGTGTTAAAGACGATAATGAGCTTCAGAAAATAGTTGCAGGCGATTTACACGTCGTTGAAGACAACCTTACTGTAATCTGCAGCAATATGCCAATCGATACGCAGGCCAAAATCGACGTATTATGCCACGACGAAAAGGGGCAGCTCGTGATCCTGAAACTCAGCGTCAAAGAAAATGACAACATGTTTTTCGAAGGACTGAAGAACCTAACCTACGTCAACAACGTGAAGCCGATGTTGAAGTTTTCGTACAAGGACTTTAAAATAAGCGATTCAGACACTCCTAGACTCATCTTCTTGGCGCCAGCGTTTTCAAAACAGCTAGTTGACGTAGTAGCTCAAATGCATGGAATTCAAATGGACCTTTACAGATGGGAGTATTTCGAATTTGACGACAAAAAAGCATTGCATCTCGAGCCAGCTTGGCTAAGTGAAAAAACAAAATCGACGCCACGAACCAAGCCTAAGAAGCCTAAACCGCTAAAGACCCCTGAACGCGACGAGAAAAAAGAACCCGAAAAAACAATCGAAGAAGTTGTGATGCCGCTGGAAGAGCCTAAGCCTGAGCTTCCTCCAGTAGAGAGCAAAGGCAAAGAGAAAAAGAAGTCGATTTTCTCAATCTAAGCCAATACTCTGCACCATTTTTCTCATCTCAACACCTGCGCCCTCGGCTGAGAGTCGAACAGAGAAAACATGCCTGCTTTTTCGCATAAAATTCTTTAATTTTAATGCCAACTCTATGACGAGGTGAGACTTGGTGAATATTGAACTGATCATCGACCAGAAAGAAATTCCACTCAACGACTTTGTTAAGAAGATTCTTATTGGAATGCTTGTGGGCGCCGTGAAATCCTTAAGAGGAATCACAGACGACTGGAAGGAGATAAAAATCAGAATAAACAAATAGCCGAGAACGAGAGTGTGTGCATCTCTGCAGCACAGAAGGTCACGAGCGTAGTCTCGGTCTCATTTGTTTATGTCCTCTAGCCACTTCGGGATTCTAGGATTAATGACAGTATCCCAACTGTCAAAGGGTTTAATGTCCAGAACTGGAGTGCCATCAAATGCGTCAAGGCCTCTTACCCAGAGAACATTTCTTTCGCGTTTCACGAGTTCGACCAAAGTCAAACCTATAGGATTCGGGCGCGTGGGAGCTCTGGTGGCAAGAACTCCAACGAGAGGCAAATCAGCTCTAGCCCGTGGGTGCACTCTCAAAATCCCTTCCGAGCCTGAGATTTTGTTCAGCCAGAAGACGACAAAAATGTGGGAAAAATCTTCAATACCCTCTAAAGCCGTACGCAGACCGCTTCTGAGCACTATCTTTGAGAGGAGTTTTTTGTCTTTAACGTATTTGTCTGGGGAGGTTCGCTCCACAAAACCTATTGGGACGATTTCAACTTTCTCAATAGACAATTGTGTTCACGCATTTAACTGCTGAATTCTCCAAGAAAAACGTAATGGAATGGACTAAGTGTGCTGTATTAGTGTTGAACATTTCGACGAAAAGGTTTATTAAATATTCCGATATCTGATAATTGATTAGCAATCAATACTAAAAAAAACGCGTAAAAGGAGCAGAAATATGGATGCGTGGTTTAGCGGTGTTCACCGTGTTTTGCGCCATCTTCCTTACTTCATCCCTTTTCATTTTGTCACCGTTGTTTCCCGGCAACATTGTGTGTTTCCTCTTGGGGATTTCTGAATCCAGCCAAATCTCCGTAGTGAGTGCGATTGTAAATGGCGTTTTTTATGGATTTGTCGTGTGGATTGTGTTTAATCTGAGCTTCAAATGGGTGGAAAAGTCGCTCTCAAAAAACAAGATTGGCGAAAATCAGAAAAAGTAGCGTCCTAGACACCGGAAAATCCGGTTATGTGGATAACGCTCTCGCATTTTCTGCATTTTATTACGAGCTCTTCCAGCCTATCACTTTTTCTCATTTTGACCTCCTGAATCACATATGTGGCTTCGGTCTCATCTTCAGGCGAAATTAGTGCTCCACAACGGGGACAGAGAAAGTCGCCGTCACCGTCGATCTTTGTGAGGTCAACGACGTAAACATTGGCAGCGTTCTTCATTTTTCACCCTTCTTTCTGAAGTAACGATTTTGGTTTTACCCTTGATTTTATAAATAACGTTTGTGAATTGTGGATACAGAAGCTTTTTGTATGTCCAGTTCGAGGTAGGTTCATTTCATCTGCGTCACCAAAACTGCTGATAGGGCAAATTTCTTTTGGAATCGCATGCAGAGTATATGTTATGCTTCGAGAATTTAATTTGCTTGTGACTACGACTCGAGGAAACGAAGCTGCCGTCTGCTCAGAAATTTGGTATTTGTTGGGCGAGATTGGAGACAAAGAATCTCAAGTCGACAAAACAGGGGTCTCCGGACTCATCGCTGCGAAAACCTCCCTTTCCCCTCTGGATGCTGTTGAAAGACTGCGCAAAATTTTGAGAGAACGCGCCTACGAATTTCGTTATAGCCTTCGCATAATTCCTATTCAACGTGTGGTGCAAACCGACTTGGACGAAATAAAAGGCGTAGTCGCACAACTATCAAAAAACATCGGTGAACACGAAAGTTTCCGTGTAACTGTTGAAAAGCGTTTTTCTCGTCTCTCAGGCAAAGACATTATCGACGTTGCGGCAGAAAATGTTGACCGAAAAGTGGATTTGTCTAACCCAGACAAAATTATTTTGATCGAGGTTGTGGGTGGACGCACTGGAGTTTCAGTGATTAAACCTTCAAGAATAGTCTCTGTAGTAAAAGAAAAAATCGATCCATGAAACTGCAGGATGGCCACTGCCGTCACTATCTACGAGTGACTAGGAGGGCAATATGTTCAATAACTGAATTTTGAAGGGCTTCTTTGCCTTGTTCATTTCGCCTGGTTGCTTCCAATTCGAGGTCCGAGATGCCGAAGAGCCTTTTAATTGACGCCGCCTTTTCATTCGACAACTTGAGGACCGCATCATCGCGTTTGCCGAGAATCAGTCTTGAAATCTTTTTCAAAGCGGTCTCAGCATCTTGCTTTTCGTCGGCGACTATTAGCACGGCAATTTCTGTAGAGGTCTTTGTTACACCAATCAGGTTCAAGGCCACCCTGATCTGTCTTTGGGCACAGGCATAGAGAAGGCACTCAACTGCCAGGCTTTTAGAAATGTTGGTTTGGTTTCTGAAAGCTTTTAAGGCGTTTAGCGCGGCAAAAAGGAGATGCTGTCCGCCTCCAATTAGCTTAGCGTCAAACAACTGAACCGCTGAAACATTCACCATCTTTCGGGCTGAATTCAGAGTTTGGTCGATTCTGTCGATGCAAACGTCTTTGAAGCCAGCTGCTAAGATGTATTTTTCATAGGCTTCAGCTTTTACAATCATTTTCAGCCCTCAGAATATTCTCTGAGAAAACGGTCTGCCAATTCCGAGTCGAACCCGTACTGCGTTAACGCATGACTGGCTTCTTCGGCAGATTTTCCATTTAGCGCGAATTTCTCAGCAACTTTTCGAAAGGCTTCTTTTCTTTCCCAAGGAAAAATGATCCAGTGGCGGGTTGTTTTCTCATAATAGTCAGGAGTGGTAACACTCCATGGCTTGTAGTATAGTGTGGCTATTCGAAGCTCATTGACTCCTTTTTTCATCAGGTGAGATTTGACTAAACGAAGACTTCTGCCAGTATCGGAGACGTCGTCGACCACAAGAACCGTCTTACCCGCGACATCGGTAGAAACCGACTGAGTGATCGTCGGTGTCTTCTTAGTTTCCGCGACGCCCAAATAGAACTCCGCTTTCACGTTGGCCATGTTTGGGTTTTCAAGCAAATCTGACAAAACTCTCGCAGGAGCCCACCCGCCTCGAGAGACTCCCACAATTATGTCGGGACGAAATGCGTCTATTCGAATTTTCTGCGCTAACTCTAGAAGCATCGCATAAACTTGTTTCCACGTTGGAATCTCAAAGCCCTCGTTTTGCTGGCGCGTCACCTTTTTCAGCAATCCCGAAAACTAGGAAGAAGCAACACAATTTAAAGGTTTTACAAGCAGCCGATGATGAAAATAGAAAAAAGAAGGGGGAGGAGGCTTGCTATTGTGGTGGCTGAGGTCTTCTCATGCCGTAGACAATTATTCCGATGCCAATAAGGACCCAACCAATGCCAAAGAACATCACCGCGTAAGAGTTGATTAGAGCAGCGTTGGCTGATATTAGACTGGCTTGACCACTGTCACGCGTCGAGTTCGCAAGTGCTTCTCTGTAGAGAAGCTCAGCGTCTTCTATTGCTGTGCCTCTCTGCTCATAAACACTGAGCGCTTGGTTGTACAGCCCATCTGCAGTCTCGAAATGAGTTTTCGCCAAGGACAGATCTCCCCGCTCGTGCGCTTGATAGCCTTGATAGTACTCAAAATAGCCTTGGAAAAGCAATATTCTTGCTTGAGTAACATTCGCCGGAAGCCACGCCATCATCATACTATAAAAGCTTTCCAATTCGTCGCGGAGTTGCTGCACCTCAAGATGATCCAATGAATACACAGCGAAGCGGCTGTCCCAATTCCAATAACTCCAATAGAAAACGAAGTCCAATGGCCCAGTTGTGGCGTTGACCACTTCTATGATTAATCGATACTGATAAGTCCAGAGCTCAGGAGCTTCATCAGTTGAAGGCGTAATGTTGCTGAAGGTGAAAAACCGGGTCTCATCAGGACCTATAGCTTCCGGGGTGGCAAACCTGTGGGTGTAGTTCTTGCCCCATCCAAACCAGACGATAAGAGTTGAAATGTTAATCTGTGCACGCACAGCTGGACCTGGAGGATTGTAGTTGTTATGCACCATCACTGAAACCTCCCATGTCGCTCCTTCTTCATACGCGACCACCCACTCATCGAGGTAATCGTCGTAGCCCCTATACGTCGGATTGGTCCAGGCTACCGCATCAATGCTTGCCTGTGAAGGCCTAATTGGCAACGTAGACACCATTAAGAAGGCTAAGATACTCAGCATCGCTAAAGTGACTTTCTTCATCTCATTCCCTCAAGAACAAGGTTTGGTTGAACCCTTATGGTATATATAATTTTTGCATGTCGCTGCTGCTTTACTGAGAAACTGCACAACCAGCAACGCTTTGTGGTTCCGAAAGTTCTTCAATCCACAAAGTTTTATTCCTTTGCCATACTAACGAAGATAGAAAGGTGCCACTCTCATGAAACTTATTGAGTGTATACCCAACTTCAGCACCTCAAACCCAAAACATGTGGACGCCATCATAGACCAAATTAGGCAGGTACGCCGCGTCCTCCTTCTTGATTATACATATGACGACTACTATAACCGACTTGTCGTGTCTTTCATAGGCCATAAAGGATCTGTGGTGGAAGCTGCTTTGAACGCAGCTGCACGAGCCATTGCGCTAATCAACATGGACCAACACAAGGGGCAGCACCCCCGTCTCGGAGCGGTTGACGTAGTTCCCTTCATCCCTATACGAAATGCGTCAATAGACGACTGCATCGAGGCAGCCAGAGAGTTTGGACGCTCGCTGGCTGACAAGCACGAAGTTCCCGTCTACCTCTACGGCGCTGCCGCCTCCAAGCCTGAAAGGAGAGACCTCGACTGGATACGGAAGGGCGAGTACGAAGCCCTCGCTCGAATGATTAAAGAGCCCGAACGCAGACCCGATTTTGGAGCGCCAAAAGCTCATCCCACGGCGGGCGCAACAATCACCGGGGCACGCAAAATCATGGCTGGCTTCAATGTTAACTTGGACACGCCCAACGTGAAGATCGCTAAGAAGATTGCCAGAGCTCTCCACGCGCAAAAGGGAGGATTCGCAACTGTGAAAGCCATTGGAGTTGAAATCCCAGAAAAGAAAATCACGCAGATAGGCATGAGCATCTCCGACTTTGAGAAAACGCCGCTGTACAGAATTTTTGAGCTCATCAAGTTGGAAGCTGCGCGGTACAATGTGGCCATCGTGGATTCCGAGTTTTGCGGCTTGGCGCCGCTAGCGTCCTTACTTGACGTGGCAGCATACTACTTGAAGATTGCAAATTTAAGCGAGGACAGAATCGTGGAAATCGCTGTGCAAAAAGCAATCGAAAAGGGCGAGTTTGGTGACTAAGGCACACGTCGACTTGCTTATAACGAGAGCCAATGAACTCATAACCCTTCGCAGCAATAGCCACGAACCCGCTAAACTGGATCGGATGAAGGATTTAGGCATCATACGAGATGGCGCAATTGCCATCGCCGAAAATAGGATCGTCGCAGCAGGCCCGAGAAGCAGAATAGAACACCAGTTTAAGCCGGAGATGGAAGTAGACGCATCTGGAAAAGTTGTGATGCCGGGATTTGTCGATCCACATACGCATCTAGTGTTTGCAGGTGCACGTGAAGAAGAATTTGACAGACGATTGCAGGGCGAAAGCTACAGGGATATCCTCGCGAAAGGTGGCGGCATATTAGACACCGTTCGATGGACACGAAAAGCGTCTCGGGAACAGCTTGTTCGCCAAGGAAAACGGACCCTTGACGTAATGCTGAAACATGGCACAACTACGGTGGAGGCGAAAACCGGCTACGGACTCACCACAAAGGATGAGGTAAAATGCTTAGAAGCTGCCCAGGAACTGGACAAGGCCCACTCGGTCGAAGTCGTGTCGACTTTTCTCGGGGCTCACGCTGTTCCACCCGAGCACGCGCACCAACCTGACAACTATGTAAGACTCGTAGCCGAGGTAATGATTCCAGAAGTCGCCGACCGAGGACTCGCAGAGTTCTGTGACGTCTTTTGTGAAGAAGGCGTATTCAACGTTGAGCAGTCGAGAAAGATTCTACAAGCTGGCAGAGTTCACGGATTAAAACCTAAAATACATGCGGACGAGTTGACCCAACAGGGAGGAACCGAGCTTGCCGCTGAGATCAACGCGGTTTCTGCGGAACACTTGCTCTTCGCGTCGGACAACGGGTTGACAGCGATGGCGAAGAAAGGGGTGATTGCAGTTTTGCTTCCCGCAGCTGCTTTCGCATTGATGACTGGCAGATATGCAGACGCCCGAAAAGCCATTCAGTCCAAGGTGCCGGTTGCTTTGGGAACCGACTTCAATCCAAGCTGCTGGGCCGAAAGCATGCAGATGACAATTGCCATTGCGTGTAGAGAGATGCGGCTGACAGTTGGGGAGGCAATCACGGCAGCAACAATAAACGCAGCTCACGCTGTTGATCGCGCTCATGAGGTGGGAAGTTTGGAACCGGGAAAAAGGGCAAACATAATTATTCTTGACGCGCCCAATTACAGGTTCCTCGGCTACAGGTTTGGAGTGAACCTTGTAGACAAAGTGATTAAAGATGGAAAGATAGTTGTGGATAACAGGGGAGTGTAAGAGTGGCCGGAAAGACGGTGAGGTGTATAACAGGACCCGAGCTGCACTGCAAGAACTGGCAGATCGAAGGCATCTACCGCATGCTCCACCATGTCCTTGACCCAGAAGTGGCTAAAGATCCGGAACACCTCATTGTTTATGGAGGAACGGGCAAAGCTGCTCGAAACTGGGACTGCTTCGAAAAGATTGTCGAGACGCTTGAGCGACTTGAACCAGACGAAACCATGCTCATTCAAAGCGGCAAACCGGTGGCGACCTTCAAAACGCACGAAGGCGCGCCGAGGGGCCTAATCGTCAATTCGATGTTGGTGCCAAAATGGGCAACTTGGGATCACTTCTACGAGTTGGAGCAGAAGAACCTGATAATGTTTGGCCAAATGACAGCCGGATCGTGGTCTTACATTGGCACTCAGGGCATCTTGCAGGGCACTTACGAAACGTTGGCAGCAGTTGCCAGGGAACATTTCGGAGGAAGCTTGCGCGGGAGACTCGTTCTGACGGCAGGGCTGGGCGAGATGGGGGGCGCACAGCCGCTTGCGGTGACGATGAATGACGGCGTCGCGTTGGTGGTGGAGGTTGACAAGAAAGCCGTCGAGAGACGTCTGAGACATAAATATCTCGAGACAGTGGCTGAGAGCCTTGACGACGCCGTCAGCAGGGCTATGGAGGCCCAGAGAAACGGACGTCCGGTCAGCATTGGACTCTTGGGGAACGCAGCTGAAGTCCATCCGCAACTGCTGGAAATGGGCGTGATCCCCGACGTTGTAACAGACCAAACGTCTGCTCACGACCCACTCAGCGGATACTATCCCCAAGGTCTCGCCATAGAAGAAGCAGACAAGCTGAGGCTGGAGAACCCGTCAGAATATGTCAAGAAAGCAAAGGCCAGCATGAAAGTTCAAGTGGAAGCCATGGTGGAAATGACTAAGAAGGGCGCCGTCGCCTTCGAGTATGGCAACAACCTGCGACAGCAAGCTTATGACGCCGGATGCAGCGACGCATTTAGCTATCCAGGCTTTGTGAAGCGGTACATTCGGCCATTGTTCTGCGAGGGAAGAGGCCCCTTCCGCTGGACATCCTTGACGGGCACGCCGGAAGACATTTACACCTTAGACAATGTCATCCTCGACGAATTCAGCGCCAATGAAGAACTGTGCCGCTGGATCCGCAAGGCAGGAAAAGAGGTGTCGTTTCAAGGCTTGCCCGCTCGTGTGTGCTGGCTAGGCTTTGGAGAGCGAGCCCAATTCGGAAAAATCATCAACAACATGGTCCGCAGCGGCAAGCTTTCGGGGCCCATCTGGATTGGACGGGACCATCTAGATTGCGGAAGCGTCGCCAGTCCAAACCGTGAAACGGAAGGCATGATTGATGGCAGCGACGCCATCGCAGACTGGCCAATCCTGAATGCGCTGCTCAACGCTGTGGGAGGCGCAACGTGGGTTTCAGTTCATCACGGCGGTGGCGTCGGAATCGGCTATAGCATTCACGCAGGCATGTGCATCGTAGCCGACGGAACTAGGGAGATGCAGAAACGTTTAACGACAGTTCTAACAACTGATCCCGGAATTGGGATTGTCAGACACGCAGATGCAGGCTACAGAAGAGCCCAAAGAATGGCGAAGGCTAACTCGATAAAGATGCCCTCGTTGAAGTGAACAACATGAAAAAAGTCTTCACAGGAATCTATCGCCGCATTCGGCCCAAAGCCAAGAAAAATGCATGCACTCTTGGGGGGCGGAAAAGCTGAGAACCGTGATCATTGACGGAGAAACATTAACCATCGAAGACGTAGTTGCTGTTGCTCGCCACAACGCTGCCGTCATCATATCTGAAGACGCTGAAGCACGAGTGAGCAACGCGCGTGAAACCTTGGAAAGACTCGTCAAAGACAAGAAGACAATCTACGGCGTGACAACGGGATTCGGCGCTTTGGGAGAGGCAGCCATATCGCCGAGCGAGATTAAGAAGCTCCAGGTAAACCTTATTCGCAGCCACTCTTCGGGAGTGGGCCCCCCACTGGGCAGAGATGTAACAAGGGCTGTGATGCTTCTGCGTGCGAATACCCTGGCTAAGGGATATTCGGGAATCCGCTTGAAAACCTTAGCGACGTTGGTGCGCATGATTAACAGAGGAGTGCACCCCCTTATTCCCGCGAAAGGCTCGGTGGGCGCCAGCGGCGATTTGGCGCCTCTCTCACACATGGTTTTGGTGATGCTTGGGGAAGGCAAAGCCGAGTTTCAGGACTCGGTCGTCAGAGGGAAGGCCGCGTTGGAGAAGGCGAACATTCCTCCCATAACATTAGGCCTCAAGGAAGGAGTCGCCCTAAATAATGGCACGCAAATGATGACCGCCATTGCAGCCCTTGCTGTTCACGACGCCGAGAATTTAGTGCGAACGGCCGAAGTTGCCGCGGCGTTGAGTCTTGAAGCTTTGCAGGGAATTGCTGAAGCTTTCGACCCGAAGATTCACAAGGTAAGACCATTTAAGGGCCAAATTGAAAGCGCTAGAAACATCCGGAGACTTGTGTCGGGCAGCACGTTGCTGACACTGGGAGACGAAGCAAGAAAAAAACGTGGAAATCCCCAAGACCCCTACTCTCTAAGATGCATCCCCCAAGTTTTAGGTTCAGTACGTGAAGCCGTTGGCCATTCAAGAAGCATAGTGGAAACAGAGATCAACTCGGCCACAGACAACCCGCTCGTCTTCGCTCAAGAAAGAGAATGTTTGTCCGGTGGAAACTTTCACGGACAGCCAATTTCCCTGACCATGGATTATCTGGCCATAGCCCTGACCACCATAGGCAACTTCTCGGAGCGACGGACAGCGCGGTTGATGGATGAAAACCTGAGCAAAGGTCTGCCGCCCTTCCTAATACCTGACAAGACTAAGAAAGGCCTGCAAAGCGGCTTAATGACACTACAATACACGGCAGCCGCGTTGGCTTCCGAAAACAAGTCCTTAGCCCACCCAGCCAGCGTCGATTCAATCCCCACATCCGCCAATTTTGAAGACTTCGTGAGCATGGGCCCAATCGCCGCAAGAAAGGCATGGGAGATTCTTCGAAATGTGGAGTACATTGTTGCCATTGAGCTTCTCTCAGCAGCGCAGGGAGTCGAGTTTCGAGGAGCAGATCACCTGGGGAAAGGCACGAAAGCTGCGTATACGACCATAAGAAAAGAGGTGCCGATCCTTGAAGACGATCGGGTAGCTTACAAGGACATTGAAGCCATAAAGACGCTGATTCGAAATGAAGCGTTTGCCGAAATGTAGACGAGCGGTTCGCGCACGGATTTATGAAAGTCTCTGAAGAGCCTTCAGCCGTTTCACAATGTTGGGGTGGCTGGAGAACAGCTCCAAGAATCGGTCCACACCTGTAACCTTTCGCTGCAGCACCTCCTCAACCAGTCGCCTATCGCTTTTTCCGAAACGAGCCATTGCTTTAACGTCGGCGGCAGCTCGGTCAGGGTCGGCGATGAAGAGCGCTTTGAACGAACTTAACTGCGCAGATTTAGGCAGCCTCTTCTTCACGCGCCCGCTTTCATGGACGATTTTTGCCAAGCCTTCAGAGAGCTTTCGCGATCCACCCTCAACAACGGTGGCGCCGTGACGATCAGCAAAGTACTCCCTTAAGCGGCTCAGATACAACGTGAATAACGTGAGAATCCAATATAAGAACAAGCTGATGATTCCGATGATGACTGCAGCTCCTGCGTTGCCGTTTCTGCTCCGTCCAAAGATTGACGAAAGCATGAACGAGTACCCGATGTAATAGAAGATTGCTGGCAAGATCGAGACGAACATCATAACTTGCATGTCGCGATGCTTCAGGTGGCCCAGTTCGTGGCCGATGACCGCTTCAACTTCTTCAAGCTCTAACGTTTTCACTAGCCCCTCCGTCACAGCAACTCTGTTGCCGGTGACAGGAGACCCGTAGGCGAAGGCGTTAGGAATAGGTATACGTGCAAGCATCAGCTTGGGTGTCTTGATGCCGCTCTTCTGGCTCAACTCCTCCACTTTGGAGTAGAGTTCTGGATTTTCGGAATGTGAAACTGGGCGAACTCGGTAAAGGGCGTCAATCAGGTAAGGCGAGATCAGCCATTGAAGAATGTTGAACCCAACGACGAAGACAATTAACCATGTAATGCTAAATGTTCCTGTTAAACTCAAGACAAGAGTGAAGAATAATGTGGAAAGCCCGATGATAACTGCCAAGGTTCCAACCATCGAAGCTCGAAGTTTCAAGAGAGAACTCATATTACTCCCCAAAGTTCCATCAACACAATTCTTTATATTCTTTACCCTTTCACCGAAAAACGTCGAAGATGAGAGCGCGCACGCGGGTGTGAAGAGACAATGGACACATGGCAGGGCGAGGCGCCGCAGCCTCGTCCGTGAAGATTGCTGCTCAAAATCCAGCTTCAAGGGATTAATCCTTCTCCACCCTGTACAAGTGTTTAACCTTACTGATTCTGAACGTGACGTCGAGAATTTCTTGAACAAGCCAAATGTTGGTTTCCAGATGGGCTGTCAAGGAGCGGGTGAGGAACACTGATCTGCCTTCAGTCAGCGCCAAATAAGGTATCAGCAAGTCTGCAAGATGAACATCCACGGTGGCCTTAGCCTCTATTTCCTGTAACAGGTTTTCTGCAGCTTCTCGACCAACGGCTTCGCTTGTCTTCCGAAGTTCGCCAATAGCATCACCTCCCACTAGGGCGTTCGTGCTGGTTTGCGCCCACAAAGTAAGTGAGCTTCCTCTCTGCAGAGGATTCGAGAAGTCGTTGACCACCTGAATGTCAGCTTCGACCCCACATGTTTTTAAAAGATGTTGGGCAGAGGTTGCTTGACGCTCGGCGACTTTTCGGTCTGCCAAAAAAGTGCACACCGATACGCCTTTGAGAGATTCGAGCTTTCCAAGATGTTCAAGGTCGATGGGAGCCAGATGCGGGGTAGAACGAACTGCAACCGAAACTTCACCCATGCCCTTCGGGTAGTAGCCATATTTGTGAACAGTCAACGTGGCTTCCAGTCCCATCCTTCGAAGAACCGGAAAAAAAACGTGGCGAAGATAATTAATTGTAGGCGAGTGAGAAACGTCAGTGCCACCGTTCGAAATGTGAATGCAAACCAAGTCGTCCGCAAAAACGCAGATAGGAAGAACGGTGATGAGAAGCATTGGGATGCTTCCCGCAGTGCCGATTTTCGCTTCAACGTCTCCTCCAACAATCCCCGTTGGAGTAAACCACAGCTCCTTGGAGCCTAGCTCCGCTCCAGTCACAGTAGCACCGCACAGCTTTGCAGCTGTTAGGACCGCTTCTAAATGCTGAGGCTTCAATCCTGGCCGGGGACGCTTCTGCCGTATGTTGTATATGTGAAGGGGCTCAGCCAAAATGGCAGCCAAAGCCACCGCTAACCGGAGAATTGTGCCACTACCGCTTTTTTGGCTTCCATCAATCTCCAGCAACGTTCACCCTCCAACACTCTCCCAGAGTGGGGAAGAAGCTATTTTACGTTTTGATAGCGTCGCAAAAAGGACAAAATAAAAGAGGAACAAAAACGGAATATTAGAAGTTGCAGGGAGAAAAGGCCAAAATGGCTGAAACAAAACCAGACACAGAAGACATATTGAAACGGCTAAGCGCCGTTCTGGACGTTTTAAACCGAATTTCAGAAGATTTGCAGGACATTTCAAAGTCTCTTCAAGCAGCAGGCCCACCGTCGACATCAACCGCGACACCTGCAGCAGCCCTTGAAGTATCCACCCCCAAACCTGCAGAAAAACGGGTCGAAGACATTCGAATGATGTTCACTAAGGAACTGGAGGAAATGCTCACCTTCGAAGACCAAGGAGACTTCATAAAAGTCACGCCTCGCCAATATTTGGGATCGGAAAATTTTGCGAAGATCGCCTCTACTGTTCGAGAAGCGAGCGGAGAATACGTCAGCGCAGGGAGAGACTCCCACTTCAGAATCCCAAAATAAGGCGCTCAAGCTACCACATAACGCGGAAATTCGGAAATTCGCCAGTGAACCTTTCCCGGAACACTTCGATTTCAGTAACTCTTGCCCCGCGGGAGCCTTTCTTACAGAACCTAACCAATTCATCAACATCATCTTCTTCTCCTTCAAAAACAGCTTCTACCCTGCCATCAGGAAGATTTCGTACCCAGCCAGTCACGTTGGCGCTGCGGGCTTTTTGACGAGTTTCTGATCGGAAAAAGACGCCCTGAACGCGTCCCGCAACAAAGACGTGGGCTCTGACTCTCACACTAGACCTCCTACACCCTATCGTTAGGGATGTAGCAGGAGATAACAATTCTTCAGAAGCGCAGTGTTAGTTTCACCGACCTCTCTCCACGTTGTTCAGTGACGTTGCGCCATGTCGCTTAAAAGGTCCGCGATAGACGTTTCCTAAGTGAGAAAAAATGTTGGAAAGCAACGGAAAACTAACGGTATACGCATCGAATCGACCACACATGAAACGATTAAAAATTGTAGGCTCTGCAGTCGCCAAGGTTGCAGACTCGCTGCGGCTGGACACAGAACTTTCTCCAAAAAGAAAACTGCTTTCAATATATGTGTACTACAAGAGCGATTCAGGCGACGAAATCCCCGTTTACTGCGACTGGGGAAAGAGCTGGAAAGAAGACGACATCTATCAAGCGATTCGAAACATGATGTTTGTACTTTCTTTCCACCCGCAGCATTCGCAGTTACGCATGATGAGAAAGGAAATTTGCATTTCCGCTTAGGTTTCTTTGCTAAACTTTATGTTTCGGGTTGAAAGCTGGATTTCATAAACTTGGTTTACATCAAATTTAATGCCCAGCAGGTCATATTCCTGTTCCGTTAAGAATAGAATAATTTTTGGCAAGTTAAACCCTGCACGCATCGTTTGCACAGGGAGCTGCTGCTGTAGAGCCTGAACGACGCTTTGCACCATCCTCGCCTCCTCCGTGGGAGGTTGGATGGCGAATCGCGGTATCTTACGCTCTTCCACAAGTTCGATCCGTTTGCCCAGTGTTCCCTCGGGGTCCCGTATTGATTCGATGCGTTGGACTCGTACTAATACCACCACTCATCCCTCTGCGCTATTATGTGCAGCATTTATCCTTATATTTTTCTCCGCTACTCCATTTCGACCGTTGCGGGAGGCTTCGGAGTAATATCATAGTATACTGCAGACGCGTTGGGACAGGACTCTAGAATCCCGTCAGCAGTGTGGTTCAATGTGGTCCATGGAATATCTGACACTTTTGCCGTAAGAAAATCGCGTGTCTGAATTGCCCGTAGCACGGCGACGTACGGTTGTTCTGAAGCTCTTTCCCTGATTGTATAAAGAATCCGAGTGAAAGACTGATCTTCTGTCACAATTCGAGCTTGTACAGCGAAGAGGCGAGAGATCGACGGATTATGTAAACTGCCGTTGGCGGTCTGAGCTTTTAGCGCCAAGATGCCACCATACTTCCGTTTTCCCTCCTTAAGTCCAGTGGCTAAAGATTCAAAAATCTTCACGGAAAGATGCCTCGCAGGAACATTTAGCATGTGAGCAGCAAGCTCTTGAATGTGAGTGCTCCTCGGATAAGGAACTGTTTTGTTGTCGAGGGCTGCCGCGAAAAACTGGCTTGGATTGTGCTTCACAAAATTCTCTTCAACAATGATTGTAGCCTTCTTAGCAAGATCCAATTTGTCCTTCTTAACCTCACCGACAACGCGAACCGACAAGCCAGGACCGGGAAAAGGTTGCCGCTCAGCAATTTCTGCGGGAACGCCAAGGTGGCGAGCAACCATGCGAACTTGCCATTTGTAAAGTGGCAGGAGCGGCTCGACGAGTTGAAAACCATACCGTTCAACCGTGTTGATTCCCATCTGCTCAAGAACGTTGTGCTGCGTTTTTACACCGCCAGTCGTTTCCACCACATCCGCTCGAATCGTTCCTTGAACTAGCATCTTGCATCCTTCCTTCTCAGCGGTTTCACTTAACACCCTATAGAAAGTCTCTCGAAAGGCTTTGCGCTTCTCCTCAGCATCCTGCAAGCGTTTAAGCGCCTTCAAGAACCGCTCTTGAACTGCCAATATCCGAATTGGCAGGTTGAGTGGGGGTCGTGACACAAGTTGAGCGATGCGCTCCGGCTCGCCTTCGCGCATAAAAGCGTCGTCCAACATGACACAGAGAAGGTTTCCACCAATAGCTCTGTAAGTCAAGACGGCGCTTGTTATGCTGTCGACACCACCGGAAACAGCGATTAACGCGCGTTCGTTCCCTACACTCTGCTTTATCTCCTCAACCTGTTTCTCTGCGAATTTTGAGGGATCAAAACCTTGCATGCAACAGGGGCCTCCCGACAGTTAGTTTATCATTTCTCTGATTAAATATTTGCCATCCCGAAACGAGGCGCGGGCTCCGATCCATTTGAGACGCCCTGCAGAGAGATCGGAGACGCGTTCATGAGCACCTCACGCGCCGGATTACACGGAGGGAGGATTTAAGCACGCTACAGAATTTTTTACCTGTTCCGCTCAAAACGTGTCCCCGCGCAGTGCGTTTTTGCCTTCATGTTTGCGATGTTTGTACCGGATGACCCCCAAAAATAAGAGCCCACGCCATAAATTTGGTATGCTAAGACTTTTCTCTTAAAAGCCTCAATTTTGTAGAACTAATGAAGAGGAAGCGAGTTTTTTGAAGGAGGAGAACGAACTGAAGCGAAAGACGAGCATCCTGCGCGAACTAGGCGAGGACTGGAGGAAAAACTTAGCCATAATCAACGATGCAACTCGAGGAGACCGAGAAATCTTAGAATCGGTCAAACGTCTCTGCAAAGAGAGCAATCAAGGCAACATGATGAAAATTGGATTGACACTCATCGCTTTTCCTCTCCCGATAGTAATTGACGACGTTCTAGGATGGTCTTTCCTGGCTGCAGGCTTGATTCAGAAAAAGATAAAAAACTCAGGATTATATCTCGAGGAGATGAACACAGCCTTCCCAAACCTCATGAAGGAGCTGCAGGACATTCGACATGATCTACTGTGACATTCGATTGAGAACCTCGCTTCTATACATCATCGATGGTGATATGTAGGATTCCGGAAATAGACATTAATTTCGCTCTTCGCATTATTATCACGGAGGAACCAGCTAGACCATGCGACATTTACAATTCCGATTGTCTGGTCGACAAGTGCTAATAGCGGTACAAGCTCTTTTAATCGCATCTGCAGCGTTTGCGGGCGCTGTTCAAGCGGGAAGTTGGAGTGCCTTAGGTTCAGGCTACGCTGTTACGACCGACTGGCAAGGAGTGGATGTTCCCGTTGGAACAGTGGTGACTGCTACCGCAGGGACGACCGATGAATCCGTCGGGCAACATGGATATGCCATCTTTCTGTGGCACTACGAATTGAATGCCTCCATAATGTTTGCGTCTGAAAACAGCACGCTATGGTCAAATGGCACCACTTACTATCACAACGATAAGAAGACTAGCTTGACAGTCTACTTCTCCACCGACACGCGGACGCTAACCAATGAGGGCGAATGGGGCGTACAAGCCCTCTTCTATGACGTACACGGAAAGCTGAGAGGAGACAGCGGTATCATCAAGATTAAAGCAACATCTGTCACCGTAATTCCTGAAGTGATGTCCACTTTGATTGTAGCTTTGGTTGGCTCCGCCTTGCTAACGGCGGCCATCAATGGCCACGCCCGTCTAGAACGGAAAAAGAGGTGAAAGCCAGCCCAAGCTGGCGGTTCCACATGAATTCAATGAGATAATTGAGCCAAACCACTGCAGAAGCAGAAAGACTCCGCACTCTCGAAAAGCTTTTATCTCGAAGAGCTTTAACCTCGCTTGCGAGGTTCGCACAGATGAGCTTCGAGTCGGGAAAGACACTAGGTGGCCTCGGTGCCCTCTTCATGGTTATTGGTTCTTTCGTGCCCTTTCTCAGCCTTGTCGGCGTTATCCTACTATTAGTAGGCTTACAGCGATTGGCAGACCACTACAACGATAATGACATATTTCAGAATGCCCTCTTTGGACTCGTCTTTGGAGTAATCGGCATAATCGCTGGCGCATTTGTAATTCTGGCAGTCGTCTTTGGTGTGGCAATTGGCACGCCAACACCAGATATCACAGATCCTGTTGCTTTCATTGCAGGTCTGATCGTGGCTTTGGCGATCGTCTTTATCTTCTATCTTCTCGCTGCGATATTTTATAAGAAATCTTTCGACAGACTGGCAGCCAAAACTGGAGAAAAAATGTTTGGCACAGCAGGGCTTCTACTCCTTATCGGTGCTGTCTTGACCATCATTCTCATTGGTCTGTTATTGATGTTTGTAGCTTGGATCCTCCTCACCGTGGCGTTCTTCTCAATGAAAACATCCACGACGGAGCCCTCTCCGCCAGAACCCCCGCCTCCGCCACCACTTTCATGACTCCCACCTTTTTTTGGAGCCCATGAAACCCTCGTGTTCTCCGCACAGGATTTAGGGAGACACGTTATGAAAAGCTGTTCAGGGCCAACTGCAAAAACGCTTATCTTGATGTTTTGGCCCCTGGCTCAGCATTTTCAAGCAAAACCATGTCCCACAGCTCCAGATATAAGAAAACGTCATTTTTCAGCTTTTCGAAATGCTTCATTCGTGACCTGATTTTGCTCAAGTCTCGGTTGGTCATCGTGATTCTGCCGCTGAGAAAGCGTTGGATGATTCGTCTTTCTCGATCGGTGAAGATGTAAGCCCTCATTGTGATCCCGACAAAGCCTACAGTAGGGAAAACTATAAATGGCTTTGCGTCTACAACTGGGAAATGCACACATGCGGTTGAAAGCAAAGGAACAATGTGGCAAAGTAAAAGGCACCAAATTCTCATTTGCCGACAAACACGTATCGTGAGCCTTATTTCACATTCACTCAGTAGTTAATGGTGGAGAGAGAAGTGGGAAGGGAAACCGCTGCGGGAGCAGCGTTTGTGTTACTTCTTGCGTGTGTGATGTTTCCCCCTTTCAACGCGCACACAGGCCGTCACGGATGGGAGTTGTCCACATCCACCGTCCACATAGCAACTGACGTAATAGTTCCCGACGACTATTCCACAATACAAGCGGCGATAGCCAACGCAAACGAAGGAGACACGATTTTCGTGTCAGCCGGAACTTATCACGAACACCTAGCCGTAAACAAGACCGTGTCACTCGTTGGTGAAGGCCCAAGTCTGACAACGATTAACGGAAACGGCACAGGCAGGACTGTCAGCATCGAAGCAGACAACGTAACCCTGAGCAACTTCAGAATCGAGGCGGGTGGACTAAATATTATTTCGAATGATTGCAGCCTTTTCATAAATGGGTCGAACAGCCAAATCCTGAATAACGAAATAGGGCGGGGCAGCGTGATCTCCTTCCTAGCGGACACCTTGTGCTTCGGCACCATCATAGAAAATAACAGCATAGCCGGTGGCGCACGTGGATTAATCCTTCTATCCTCTAACACCACAATTCGCCACAACCAAGTCGAAGCAAGCGGCCTTCTTAGCATGGGAATCTACGGGGTCAACAACACCATCGCAAACAACTCGATCCGAAACAGCGGCGGCTATCCTCTCCTCCTCGACAATTGGAGCCAAGTTTCGGGTAACTGGATAGAATTAGCGACCGCCTACGATGGGTTTTCCGGCGTCAACATCATAGCAGGCTCTAGCTCCGAGGGCCACAACACCTTAACGAATAATACGATAATTTGCAACGCTCTTGCAAGCATCGACGTCTTCGCCGTCACAGTGGCATCCTCCAGCAACACCATACACCACAACAGCTTCTTCAACTACACCAAACCGGCCCTCATCGAACAACCCACCAATAACGCCTGGGACAGCGGATACCCTTCTGGGGGAAACTACTGGAGCGACTACAACGGCACCGACCTTTACAGCGGACCATACCAGAACGAGACAGCCAGCGATAGAATAGGAGACACCCCACACACCTTTGACGCACACAACATAGACAGCTACCCCCTACTGTATCCCCATCGTTACCACACCATGCCCTGGGACATCACCGGCCCCACCAAGTGGATCCACGACAGCAAATGCGACATCCGAGACATCGCCTTGACCGCAAGCCTCTTCGGAACCGAGGAAGGCGATGGAAGCTATGACCAAAGAGCAGACATCGCCGGCACAATCTACCTGCTCCCAAACCGAAAAATCGACATCCGAGACATCGCCTTAGTCGCAACCTACTTTGGCGAAGAATATTAGCTACAGCGCAGGCATCCATCTGTCATAGCGTGTTCACGTGAAACGATCTCTTCACACCTTCATTCAATCGTCTTCCGCAAGTCATAAAAAGCTCAGGGGGCAACTAATACCCGATGAAAATGAGAGATAGGATGAAAATAACACAGAGGCTACTAGTTTTTGGATTGACATTTCTTATAACAATCACTACATGTTTCCTAATTCGTCCTGTCCTAGCTGACGTACCAAGTATTGAGAACATCGAGCCCTGGACAAGTGGGAGCGACACAATTTTGAACATCACTGTCAGGCACTCTTCGCCAACGTTCGTTCATATTGTAGATCTCGTTTCTGTGGACGTGGATGGGAACATCCAGAATGTCACTCTACTCTCTCAGGATACGGTGACTTTCATCGTCCAATTCAATATGGGAGAGGTTTTAGGTACGCCCACCGTCTCCGCAAGAGCCCGCTGCACAGTTCATAGTTGGAGCAGCTGGTCTGAGCCAATACTAATACCTGAGTTCACAACTGTCTTTCTACTATTCGCAGTGGTCAGCATTCCAACGATCGTACTTCTCTTGAGATCGAGAGTTAAACGACATTCAAAACAAAGTGACTAGCGCGAGAGATGACATTGGGCCTCTTTAACATGAATGCCACAATCATCGCAGATTTAAATTTAGCATTTCAGCTTTCCATCTCAATCCTCTTAGTAGCAGCGTTTGTAATAGCTAGGGTGAAGCGTAAGTTCAACATCCATGGAGGAGTGATGGGAATTGCCATGACACTGAACTCCATTTCCATACTGCTCGTTATGCTTCCGTCATTTCTGAGTTTCAGAGGATTGTTTGCCGCTCTCTCCACTCCAGCAGCGATAGTAATCACCCACGCGATTGTCGGAGTACTAACGGAGACCTTGGGGATTTGGCTCGTGGCCAACTGGATGCTTCGAAGCAGAAAAACCAAAAGATGTGCTGGTAAAAAAAATCTGATGAGAGCAACCTTACTCTTATGGGCGTTTGAGCTGTTTATCGGGATATACGTGTACATCATGCTGTATGTTCCGATTTAACAATCTCACTCTCAAATATTAAGACGATGCGAAATGATTGGCGCGTACGCATCATGTCAGTATAGAACCTTATTAGGATGGCCGAAATAAGAGATACAAGAAAAATGAGGTTCGTAAGAGGTGAAACCTTTTCCTGAATATTTCATCTTTAGCGAAGTTGAATTATTTTCCCTCATCTTCTGCCTACTACTGGACATCAGCGAGTACATGGCTGCAATTTTGGTCACGCCTGTTATAGGCGATATGCTGGATATTGTCGGAATAGTTGCCTGCCTCTTAGTGTTCCGCTGGATTGGAATAGTTAGTTTGTTTGAGCTCGTTCCAGGCGCAGACGTCTTCCCGATCTTCCTAATCACTTGGTTGGCGTGGTATCTTCTCAAAAAAACAAAAAAAGGAGAACAAGAAAGATTATACAAAAAGACAAGCACAAGACAGCACTGACACGGGCCAAATTTTCCATATTCACGGCTTCAGTTTTGCACAAGTCATAAAACCCGAAATCTGAAAACTAAAAATGGGAGACAGATTTTGATTGAAGAACCTGAAATTAAGAAATACTATGATGCACGTGCGCAAACCTATTACGCTATTTTTAATTCTACGTACTTTAAGATTCATGATTTGATTACTTGGAAGTGCGCGCGCGCATTAACTCTGGCAGAAAGAGGCTCCAAAATTACATTTTTTAGTGTAACAGAAAAAGAGACTATTGAAAAAGTTGAAGAAATAACTTAATCACTGCTTGATTCTGAGATCGATAAAGGTATTTTGGAACGTTTACACATAAAAGAATTTCAAGCGTTAATCACCGGAGTGGTTTCTGAGACAGAAACTAAAGGAATAGAAGTGAAAAAAACATCTAGTTGGAGATAGAATAAAACTAACACTTGAAGAAACAAAAGAAAACCACACACTCCTTATTTTAACAACCAGTGTGGAGCAATACAACATATTGGATAATGAAGTAGAAAATCTTGCCAGACTTTCACGAATTCCAGTTTTAATAGTAAAAAATTAATTTGAATTGCGCGGGCTAAAAGCAGTTTTCGGGAGACAGCCCTCGCCACATTGATTTAACGTTAATATTGGTACTTCATTTTTTGGGCAACAGCTCATTAAGATCATAAGTTGCCAAACATAAAACGCTGTCAGCACTTCCATAATAAACTAGAACTTCACCATCAACCACCACATTTCCACAGCTAAAAACCACGTTTGGCACCTTACCGAAACGTTCATAATCCTCCACAGGCTCTAAGATGGGTTTTTCAGAACGAAATAGAACTATTTCGGGATCAGACTTGTCAAGCAAAACAACTCCAAGAGAATACTTTCGCTCAAAACTCACGCCATGGTAAACTAGGAGCCAACCTTCATCGAGTTCCATGGGGGTGCCCCCTGCACCTACTTTCCAAGAATCCCAACTTCCGTGCCTAGGCCTAATCACAGATCTAATGTCATACCAACGCTTCAGTTCATCAGAATAAGCGACGCATATATCCGGATCAAATCTGTGAAACATGACATATTTCTCGCCAATTCTTCTGGGAAAAACAACAGCGTCTTTGTTGCGAATACCCCTGAAAGGCAACAGCCGATCTTCCCATTTCCAATCTTTTTCGAGAAAATCGTTGACAGCAATAGAAGTTAAAGAAATCTGGTAAATTTGCTCATGGTCAAATTTAGCTAACGCCGTATAAGCAATGACTATTTTACCATCAATAAGAGTTGCTCTTGGATCTTCACATCCGTGTCTTTCTGCATCGTTCACAGGTTCAAAAACGGGGAACGGCAAACGTTCATCGATTTGATAACCGTCTGAAGAGACAGCATATCCGAGGCGAGAAATGCCGTCGTTGCCCATTGCACGGTACAAGATGTGGATCTTTTTGGCAACGGCAATTGCAGCTGCATTAAACACTAACCTAGATTCCCATGAGTGGGCCGGTATTGGTGCAAGAAGTGGATTCCCCTGAAATCGCCTCATTATGCCTGTATCCTCCTAATACTTCAGAGAATGCAATCCGAACAATTGGTCAAAAAGCCATCTAACAGAAAGCAAACCCACGAGTTTATTCTCTTTATTTACCACCGGCAAATGTCTGATTTTATGCGAAAATATTAGTCTTCTTGCCTCATCCAGCGAAGTCTCTTCTTGAACCGTCACAACATTCTTTGTCATTACGTTAGCTACAGGCTGTTCCAGCTGAGCATTCTTGGCTACAAGTCTAATGGCATCTCTTTCAGTGAAAATTCCTATGCATTTTTCGTCATCATCAACCACAACTATTGACCCTACATGTTTCGCATATAATGTGTCAATAGCTCTCTTTACAGTAATGTTAGAGTTTGCGGTCACCACAAACTCAACCATTATATGCTTGACCAACAACATATCCTTATTTACTTCTAACGTTAACTCTTAAGCATTGCTAATTAATAAACTGAATTCACGAAAACTTAGGTCAATTCACATGATGCGCTGCACATGAAATTATTAAGTGTTAATAAGCGCAAAAAAGCATCAATTAGACTTGCTATTTAGCGCTTCCATCTCAAGACGAGCTGAAAGATAGGAAACAGTGGCTTCTGCACCTTCATTCAGGTTTAATCCATCAGGAGTTAATCCGTCGTAACAACCACCAGTGTCAGGGTTGTAAACCATCAAGCCATGAGAGTTGGCTCCCAGAAACCAATCAAAGATTGTGCGAGCTGCAATTCTGAAATCACGATTGTCTGTAACGCGAAAAGCCAGAAGTGCAGTCTCCATCATGGATGATGCTTCAATCGATTGCTGATCATAAAATGCCCTTCGCCCACCTTTATTATACCAACCGTTGTTTCCTATTGGAATGAATACACCGTTTACCATTTGAACATCTAGAATGAAGTTGAAAGAGTCCTCGGCAACCTGAAGATGGTTGTCATTTTCTGTGAGCCTGTAAGCTTCAAAAAGAGCTTGTGAAAGTCTTCCGTTGACGTAAGTAAGATAAGGTTCGAACCAACGCCAAGTGCTCGAAGACTCATGTTTATAGTTGCCTAAGAGCTTATCAACTAATTCTTCAATGTTAAGGACGGGGTTCTGATCCTCAGGGTAAGCTTTATGATAGTGACTTAGACCCAAGATCGCAAAAGCCTTTGATCTAAGCGATTTGAAAAAGGGAACCCATGAGAAGCTTTTATCAAATATTTCTTTGGCTAAAAGTTTTTTTTCAGCTGGCAAAATGGAATCCATGACATACCCACACGCCCAAAGGGTGCGTCCCATGCAATCTTCGGAACCTTCATCATCCATGAAATGTCTATCATAACTGAGCAGATTACGCATTTTCCCGTCTGATCTTTGCATATGCAATAAAAAACTCAAATATGTATCTATCATTTTTTCGATTCCCGAATTTCCAATAATTTTGGTATATTTAGCGGTGGCGATTAATGCACGTGCATTATCATCAGTAGTATATCCTTCTTGTCTTCGTGGAGTGCCAAATTTTGCATGCTGAAGGATCCCAGTGTCATCTGTTAAAGATTTCAGGAAATCAAGTTTAATAGGCGGAAGATCCAAGCAAACATGCCCCTCTTCTAGGTTTTAATCGCCTCTTTGAATATGCTAGCGTATCTCTTTGCTATTTTTGGCCAAATGAGATTTCTGCTGTATTTATAAGCTTTTTTTTCAATTTCAATTCTTAAATTCTCATTTGCAAGAAGTTTGTTCACTTGTTCAGCAATCGAATTGGGGTTCTTAAAATCGGAGAATAAACCTCTGCCTTTAGCCAAGACTTCGTTGGCTTGAATAAAGGGAGTTGAAACTATTGCCCTACCCATTGCCAGAGCGTATACAAGTGTGCCACTACTTAACTGATTCACGCTGACATAAGGAATGATGTAAATGTCTGTCGCCTGAAGAAATCTCATTAATTCCCTTCGAGGCAGAAAACGATTGTGAAACTTGACGTGGTCATTCAACCCAAGCTCATCAACAAGCTGGATTAATTTTAATCTATAACGTTCGCCTTCAATTTTCCTCACTTCAGGATGAGTCTCCCCGATTATCAGATAAAGAACATCGGGTTGCTTGTCGACAATATACGGAAGCGCTTCAATGGCGTATTCAATACCCTTCCCTGCGTTTATGAGCCCAAAAGTAGATAACACCGTCCTGCCTTTCAAACCTAATGAACGCTTGACACTTTCGCTGGAGACAAATGGAATATCTGGGCATCCGTGCGGTACAACATTAATTTTCTTTTTTGGAATATTATAGTTCTGCAAAATATTCGAAGCTGCTTTCGCCATAACTGTGGTTGATACGCTACTGGAAATAATGCCGTTTAAAACATTTTGAGCCTTCAAATCGAAGTTCGGTTGCACAGTGTGAAGTGTGGTCACTACTGGTTTCTGAACGGTTTCCAAAAAAGAAAGTATGTACCGTCCCCAGTCGCCTCCAAGAATACCGAACTCATGCTGCAGATTAACCAAATCAATTTTAGAAGAATTAACATAATAGGCTACTTGAATGTAATCTTCCTCAGAGTCTTGTCTTATTTGCCATTTGACTCTCCTATCGTAATTATAGATTGTTTCCTTTTCGTTAATAGCAATAATTCGAGCTGGTCTGAATAGATCAAGCAGGTCTACTGCGTCAACCAGCTCTTTTGTGAAAGTGGCTATGCCACATTCCCTAGGCTTGTAGGTGCTTAAGAAAGCGATTCGTTTCTTGTCAGAACTTGAACTCTGAGTTTCATTTGACAATTAAGCTATCACCCTACATGATGCGCGCGCGAATTTATCATTAACGAATGATATTTTAGTATAAATTAATAACGCAAGCTAGGCAGCTACATACATTATATGGCGTTCGAAGCCGGACGCGCTTTTATCACAACTTCACTCGATTAACCGATGAGATCCCATGAGTTCTTTGGATCTTGAAAACATTGTCAGCACAACCCTCAAGTTCTTTCTCGTGTGATACAATAACGACCTGCGGGCATCTTAGTTCATTTAGTATGCCCCTTATTCGAAAGACTTGTTCTTTGCAACAGCGCGAAAGGAGCCTCGCGCGCGCGGGAAAGTATCTCATGAAAGGTGTCAGCGTAGAAAAAGCGGGTTCTAAAGCTGTCAAAGGCTTGGCGATGTGTTGGATTTTCCGCAAAAGGTCTTTCAGCCTCTCAGGCTACCTAGCCAAGCTCTACACTGACGCGATATCACAATACAGCAATTCAAACAAGGTCGTGTTTGGATATAGACGACTTGATGATAGTGGGGTATTATTGGAAGTTTCCAGATGGAAAGTCATAGGATTTATGGAAAGCGAAGTCGTGCGGTGGACTTATTTTCAACTTCTAAATGACGATGAGATGGCTGATGTGATGGATGAAGATAGGTTCGTTTTCAAGGGGCGCGCGCGCTGTTAAAACAATTCTGATAATCGCTATTACTGCCAATTTCTCTCCTCTCTCCATGCTTCTAAGGCGCTATCGCCGATTTAAGATTTCAGTAACAATCTTCTATTAAATCCAAAAAAAATGGCACGCGTATGCAATAAGTACATGCACTCACGATGAAATGGACGTAACAAACGCTTGTGCAAACGCCTGTGGGGGCGTGTGGGTGGGAGCAAGGCGAACAGCCTTGCCTTTTCTAATACGTGCAAAACATGTGTTACATTTGTGGTATATAGAATATTTATCAAATTATGCATCCAATTAGATTGCATATGATTAATTCATAAGATTTTTAAATGTAGACGCATATATGATAAACAGGAATGCCATTTGAGACAAAAGGAAATT